>Ga0233425_10000620_pt1 | contig 90169 bp, 65 predicted proteins | sample Watercolumn_Towu_2_FD_181712 | JGI IMG/M metagenome (GOLD analysis project Ga0233425, IMG submission 181712) | Freshwater microbial communities from Lake Towuti, South Sulawesi, Indonesia - Watercolumn_Towuti2014_140_MG | ecosystem: Environmental > Aquatic > Freshwater > Lake | place... | reverse complement strand
CAGAAGTGAAGGTGATAGAGAGATACTTGCCAGCACAAATGTCAGAAGCTGACCTTGAAATCGCAATTGCAGGTATCATAGCCGAGGTAGGTGCTTCAGGACCCCAAGATATGGGTAAGGTGATGGGTGTAGCTAGTAAGCAATTAGCAGGCAAAACTGAAGGAAAACTAATTTCAGTAAAAGTAAAAGAGTTATTAGCAAGAAAATAAATTTGTTTTTTTTGATATAAAAGTCTCTTGGATCTAAATCTAAGGGGCTTTTCTTTTTATGAACCAATGTGGTTGAATCTTTATTGGTTGCTTGCAAAGTATGCAAACAAAACAAATAAGTGTCAATTTTACAACTTCTTCGCTCTGCATTATGATCAATTATTTCATAATGTTTTCGCAACAAGAATGTAGCTGTTGAAGATTATAGCAATGCTTTACTTGAGGTGATGCAACATATTACACTTGCGGGGCTTTACAGAGGCTTTTTTTTTAGTATGCTGCTTTTTATGGTAGCACATGTCTTCGTATGTTTCATCATTTGTAAAGATTCTCAGTGGATATGTACTTCTCTCTTGTAAAGCCAAATAAAGATTTCAGGCTTGAGGATTATTTTCCTGCAATAATAAACGAATTTAGTGCCCTAGGCCGAGAAGTGGTTATCAATAAGAAATCAAAGAGAATCGAATCAAATATAGAATCAGCTTTACTTAAAGATGATACAGCAATTTATGATCTTCAGTTTAGGACAGATCGAAACATCAAAATAAAAAATTGAGTTGCACATCAATCCTCCTCTAGGATTTTCTACAGAGCCGAAGATACTTCTTCTTCCTTATTCATTTATCACACGCTGCTATACAATGTCTTGTCTATTTACTAGAAAGATGCATGCATTGATGTGTCGGAAATGGAATAACAGAGTGAAAGGGAGAGATTGGTATGATTTTGAAAGGAATGAATGAAATGGGTTGCACTCGATTTTGAACATCTCTGTCTGCGAAAACAGCAGTTTCAAGGAATTGCTAATGAATCAATGTCTCAAGATTTGCTGAGAAAAATGCTGAAGGAGAGGATAGCAAAAACAAACTTAGATCAAGTCAAAACGGATCTTAGACCATTTATTAAGGATGATTTCGAATGAATATGTGGTCAGTAGATTATTTCACACAACTTGTTGATATGATGAAAATCTCATAACAAAAAGATTTCATAGTGAAAAATACAAGATTTGTTCAAAAATACTTTGACTATCAACACTTAATCGAACGAGGATGCATTGTGTGCACCCTCGTTGAATGTTTAGTGACCTCGGCGGGATTCTAACCCGCGACCTTCAGAACCGGAATCTGACGTTCTATACAGCTGAACTACGAAGCCTAATTGCTTTTTTATGCTTCTTGGTATCTGATGATGGTTTGATCACGATCCGGTCCAACAGATACAATTTTAATTGGTACCTCTAATTCTTCTTCCAAAAAGTTTACGTAAGCGTTGAATTCTTCTGGGAATTCGTCCTCACTTTGCATTTTAGTCATATCCGTTTTCCATCCAGGCATGTCAATATATACGGGCTCTACGCCGTCGTTAAGGTCGAACGGGAATTGTTCAATTTCTTTGCCATTTGATTTATAAGCCACACAAGCATTGATAGTTTCAAAGCCATCCATTACATCACTTTTCATCATGATAAGTTGTGTGACTCCGTTTATCATAATGGCATATTTTAACGCCACTAGATCAATCCATCCACATCTACGTGGGCGACCTGTAACCGAACCAAATTCAAATCCGATTTTGCGCATTTGCTCTCCTGTCTCATCAAACAGTTCAGTTGGAAATGGACCACTTCCCACTCGTGTACAATATGCTTTGAAAATTCCAAACACATCACCTATCTTATTGGGTGCAATACCCAATCCAGTACATGCGCCAGCTGATATGGTGTTGGAAGATGTAACAAAGGGATAAGAGCCAAAGTCAATGTCAAGCATTGTTCCTTGAGCCCCCTCAGCCAATATCCGTTTGTCCTCACGAATGGCACTGTTGATATAATGTTCGCTGTCAATTAATTCAAACTCTTTAATAGTTTCTATCCCTTCAAACCAAGCTTTTTCAAGATCTGTAAGATCGTAATCAAAATCATATTGATTCAAAATCTTAATGTGGCGATCAATGGCAATTTTGTATTTCTCGTCAAAATTATTTAGAATATCACCAACTCTGATCCCATTTCTACTAACTTTGTCAGTATATGTTGGACCGATTCCTTTGCCAGTTGTTCCTATTTTTCCTTCACCTTTTGCTGACTCATATGCTGCATCTAATAATCGATGAGTAGGTAAAATTAAATGTGCTTTTTTAGAAATTTTCAAACGCTGGTTAAGGGGATGACCAGATTCTTTTAGTGCGTCAACTTCGGCTTTGAAAAGAGTGGGGTCAAGAACAACACCGTTCCCAATAATATTTACTTTGTCTCCTTGGAATATACCTGAGGGAATGGAGCGAAGAACAAATTTATTCCCCTCAAATTCAAGAGTGTGACCAGCATTAGGACCACCTTGAAACCGTGTAATTAAATCATACATTGGAGTAAGTACATCTACCACTTTCCCTTTACCTTCGTCACCCCATTGGAGACCCAAAAGAACATCTACTTTCATTTCTGTTTTTTCAAATTAATTTTTTCCTTTTTCAATGACTCATCACATTTTGAACATATACCATAGATATAAAGTGAATAATGTGATATTTTAAAACGCGCAAAAGTTTTTGAATGAATGGCATTTCGAATTTGTTTGTCTGAGAATTCTTTTATCTTCCCGCATTTTGTACATACAGAATGATGATGAATATGGGTTCCAAATGCTTTTTCGTATTGGGCTACATTACTACCTATTTGATGTTTTATTACTAGTTTACATGCAAGTAGTAAATCTAATGTGTTATAAACAGTTGCAAGACTTACTCGGTAGTTTGTTGTTAATAAACTGTAAATTGTTTCTGCACTAAAATGACCATCAAATGAGTATATACTTTCAAGAATTGCATATCTTTCGGGAGTTTTTCTATGCTGATGCAAAATGAGATATTGAGTAAACACATCCTTTATAGACTCGTATGAATGTTCTTCTTTCATTTTGTCGTGTTTTGCAGTTGGCAAAAGTACTAAATTTTATGGAATTTGTTTGATTAATTTTCTAAAAATAGCAATTCTTGTTTTATTTGATTGAAAATATACTGTTCAGAAACTGAGTTTGAGATTTCAAAATTCTGTGTCTTGCTTTGCAGCATCACAGCTGTCGAATCACCTTGTCTGCATAGGCGTGCAAGCCCAATGGCTATAGGTTTGAAAAGTTGATAATTCTCAGATTTGCTTAAGCTTAGTCCTCTTGTGATTACTTGCTCTGTTTGGCTTTTGTCTAGCATATTGATAATACGAGGAATCATAAGCCAGCCTATGACCTGATGCCAATGATTTGTGCTCAGTATACATTCCAATGCTATTCGAGATGGATTGTCAGTTTTAATGAGCAGATTCATGGATAGTTGTTCTGCAAGTTCAATAGTGTCAATTGCATCAATCCATTTATTTATTAAGTCCATGTTGGCTTCTTCTTTGGGTAATAAATGTGTAGCTAGAATTTTGGTCTCACGTATGTTAGTGTTCCACAATAATTTTGCAAGATTTGCACTTGGCTGATAATCTTTACTTATTTCTTTGATTCTGACCGTCGACACTCCGTAGTTTTTTTTATATACAATGCCCTTTTGGGTCATACACTCGGAGGTGATGCCACTCATAGATAGTCTGAATTTTGCAATGATTTGTTTTATTATTTGTTCATTATGCGATTGATAATAAATGAAATCTTGGTAGTTTGATTTGTTTTTCATTGATTGTCAGTTAGATATGTGTTTTAATGCTTTTTTGTTACAAAACTATTGCATATAATCAAAGCTAATATTATCTTTGCACACCGAAATGATGGTGATTATAGCTCAGTTGGTTAGAGCGTCGGATTGTGGTTCCGAAGGTCGCGGGTTCGAGCCCCGTTTTTCACCCATAGTTTAAAAATCAAGGGAAGAGCAAAATGTTCTTCCCTTTTTTAATTATACGCATAGCAAAATTACAACAAATAATCGGAAGTCCAATTGTCAGATTGTGCAGAAAATGTATTACTTTTGCAGTCAATTGTGAAAAGTTAAGTTTATCAAAAATATCAAGAAATGAAAGTGTTAAAATTCGGAGGAACATCCGTAGGTTCAGCCGCAAGAATGAAAGAAGTTGCAAAATTAATTTGTAATGGTGAGAAAAAAATTGTTGTATTGTCGGCTATGTCTGGAACAACGAATTGTCTAGTAGAAATATCAGATTATTTTTACAAATTGAATACAACAGGAGCTTTAGAAAAGATTAATATACTTGCAGCAAAATATGAAACAGTTATTGAGGAATTATTTTCAAATGAGTCATCGAGAAAGGAGGCCTCAAAAGTAATTGAATCAATATTCGAATATCTTCGTTCATTTGCAAAATCAACATTCACACTGTTTGAAGAGCGAACTATTCTAGCTCAAGGGGAATTAATCTCAACATCACTTTTTCAACTTTATTTGCAGGAGATAGGTGAAAATAGTTCCTTGCTTCCAGCACTTGAATTCATGCGATTGGATAAAAATGCTGAGCCAGATCAATTGTATATCACAGAAAATATACAAAAGCAAATAGATTTGATTTCTGAAGACAAAACAATCTATATTACTCAAGGGTTTATTTGTAGAAATTTCTATGGAGATGTTGATAATTTACAACGTGGAGGTAGCGACTATACTGCATCCTTAATAGGTGCTGCAGTAAAAGCGAACGAAATTCAAATCTGGACGGATATTGATGGGATGCATAATAACGATCCTCGAATTGTAGAGGGAACCAAACCAGTTCCAGTGTTGCATTTTGAAGAGGCTGCTGAGTTAGCATATTTTGGAGCTAAGATTCTCCATCCTACATGTATCTTACCTGCTAAATTGGCAAATATACCTGTCCGATTGCTCAATACAATGGAACCCCAAGCTCCAGGGACTTTAATTTCAACTGTAAGTAAAAAAGGGAAAATTGAAGCTGTAGCTGCAAAGGATGGTATTACAGCGATTAAGATTAAATCAGGTAGAATGTTGCTCGCCCATGGATTTTTGCGCAAGGTTTTTGAAATATTCGAAACCTATCAAACTTCTATTGATATGATAACAACATCCGAAGTTGGAGTGTCAGTAAGTATTGATAATTCAAAACGTTTGGATGATATTCTAAATGATTTGAAAAAATTTGGAACAGTTACTGTTGATACTGATATGGTTATTGTTTGTGTTGTTGGAGATATGCCCTATGAAAATATAGGATTTCAATCTAAAATAGTCAGTGCATTAAAAGATATTCCTATTAGAATGATTTCATATGGTGGTAGCAACTATAATATCTCGTTTTTGATAAAATCAGAAGATAAAAGTAGAGCTCTGAATGCTCTAAGTAATACTCTGTTTGTTTAATGACATCATTTTTTACATCGCTTTGGAGTCGAAAAATGATATTTTTTTGATAATTGTATAAAGCATTACATAAACCCAATAATAATTGATTAAATATGATCAAAGGAAAATTCCCACTAGATAAGTTTAAAGATCTCGAAACACCATTTTACTATTACAACCTAGATATTTTGCGTCAAACTCTTGTAGAGATCAACAAGCAAACAGAAAATAATAATTTCCATGTACATTATGCTATGAAGGCAAATGTCAACCCTATGGTGTTGGCAGTGATAAATGAAGCTGGTCTTGGAGCTGATTGTGTAAGTGGTGGCGAGATTCAAGCAGCCATTAATGCAGGTATTCCAGGTTCGAAAATTGTATTTGCAGGTGTTGGTAAAGCAGACTGGGAAATTGATTTAGGATTAAAAAATGATATTTTCTGCTTCAATGTTGAATCAATACCCGAGTTGGAAGTTATCAACGAATTGGCTCAAAATATGGGTAAAACTGCATCTGTTGCTATTCGAATAAATCCTAATGTGAGCGCTGATACTCACCACTATATCACAACAGGACTTAAAGAGAATAAGTTTGGTGTCAACATGTCAGAACTCGATTTAGTAATTGAACGACTAGCGGATCTTAAGTCAATAAAATTATTGGGCCTCCATTTTCATATTGGTTCTCAAATTACTGATATGTCATCATTTCAAGCACTATCAGTTCGTGTTAATGAAATACAGGAATTATTCCAATCTAAGGGTATTAGTATCGAACATATCAATGTAGGAGGAGGATTGGGTGTAAATTATGAACATCCAAATCATTTTCCAATTCCAGATTTTGAGGCTTATTTCAATGTGTTTAAAAAGTACTTGAAATTATTGCCCAATCAACAGTTGCATTTTGAATTAGGACGATCAATAGTGTGTCAATGTGGTACACTCATCTCAAAAGTACTGTATGTAAAGGAAGGTGCAACTAAAAAATTTGCTATTCTTGATGCAGGCTTTACCGATTTAATACGTCCAGCATTGTATCAGGCATATCATCGTATCGAAAATCTGAGCTCTGACGCTACAGAACAAGAATATGATGTAGTTGGACCAATTTGTGAATCATCTGATTCATTTGCAAAAGCATATTCGATGAATCAAACAAAACGTGGTGATTTAATTGCATTGCGTTCAGCTGGAGCCTATGGTGAAATAATGGCTTCACAATACAACCTAAGAAAATTACCTAAAGCTTATACTTCCGATCAACTTTTATAATATTTTTGGGGGCTCATTAATCAAGCTAAATTTGAATTATGGATGTATTTGGTTTTAGTGTTTCAATATTTGAATTTGTTGCCTTTGCAACTATAACTGTCTGTTTTGGTCATCAGTTGTACTATTATATTAGATACATCAATGGAGTATTGCACTACAATCAAAAGGCGAATAAAGGAGCAGTAACTTTTAGAAAAGAACAACCGCCAGTATCTGTTGTGATTTGTGCAAAAGATGAGTCAGAGAATTTAGCGAAATTTTTACCAAGTGTCCTTACTCAGAATTATCCTTTATTTGAAGTGATAGTTGTGAATGATGGGTCGTCAGATGATACAGAAGATTTATTAAAGGAACTTAAAAAAACACATCCAAATTTGAAGTCGACTTTTGTTCCCGCCGAAGCTAATAACTTTAGTACTAAAAAGCTTGGGTTAACACTCGGAATTAAAGGTGCTAAGTACGAATGGTTGTTGTTTACTGATGCAGATTGCGAGCCCAAGGATAGTAGTTGGATTGCCAAAATGGCAAGAAATTTTAATGAAGAAACTGAATTTGTTTTGGGTTATGGAGCATATTTTGAGCAAAATGGTTTTTTAAATAAGTTGATTAATTACGATACTCTTTTTATTGCACTTCAGTATTTGGGGATGGCTTCATCTAAGAAACCATATATGGGAGTAGGAAGAAATATGGCATATCGAAAGCAGATGTTCTTCAATCAAAAGGGCTTTGCATCGACTTTACATCTCCAATCGGGAGATGATGACTTGATGGTAAATAAAGCATCCAATTCTAAAAATACTGCCATTGAAATCTCTCCCGAAAGCGTCACGCTGTCAGTACCGAATTCGAGTTATAAAGGATGGTTTTTTCAAAAGGAACGTCATTTGTCTGTGTCGTCGTATTATACAACAATCAGTAGGTTTAGACTTGCTATTGAGCCTGTTACAAGAGGTTTGTTCTATCTTAGTGTATTGTTGAGTTGTACCCTTGGTACTTTAGTTTTAGGCATTTATGCTGGTGTGATTTTTTTGATTAGATATGTTTTGCAATTATTCATAATCAATCGTTCTGCAAAACATTTCGGAGTACAGAAATTTTATTCAACTTTATTAATCTTTGATATATATTTACCATTAGTTAATTTATACATTTTAGTAAGAGGTACTCTTTCTAAATCAAGAACAGTAAGGTGGAAATGATTTATCAAAATGGGTAGATATAATTATTTATCTGGATTTGATAGATGACTGAAAAAACTAAAATTTACATTGCCATAGTGTCTGTGACTGTTAAAAAATGGATGATTCGTAAAACTATGTTTTGTTGAATGTTCCAATACAAATAGACCATCTTGTTTTAATAGTTGTTGGGAAAATATTAGATCGGGTATTTCCTCAAGATTTTTAATCTCATAAGGTGGGTCAGCGAATATCATATCGAATTGAATTTGGCCTTGAAGAATGTACTTAAATACATCCATGTGTACGATATTCAAATTTTCAATTCCTAGTTCTGTACACACCTTTTTTATGAAGCTACAGTGAGTCTTGTTTGACTCAATTGAAGTGATTGTTTTTGCACCTCTTGATGAGAATTCAACTCCAATTCCGCCTGTACCTGCAAATAAATCCAATACGTCAATATCTTCAAAATCAATTCTATTGTTCAAAAGGTTAAATAAACCTTCTTTGGCGAAATCAGTAGTAGGTCTAGCCGTTATCTTAGAAGATGCACTGATTCTTCTCCCTTTATATTTTCCACTAATTATTCGCATGTAACGTGTTTTATATATTCCTTAATTTTATCAAGAAGTTCAGGCTGTTTTGATTGAAACACTAAATGCAATTCGATTCTGTTAATGTCTATTGAAAAGAATTCCAATGTCTTTAATATGTGATAAATTATGTCTTCCTTGTTGTTTGCTGAATATGAATTGATTAGGTGTAGTTTGCCGTGTACAATTACAATGATGTCGATATGTTGATTGCGAATAACTGAAAATATTTTGGATGATCCAATTGAAGATAATATTTTGTTAGCATAATAGGAAATATGATGTTCAATGGATATTTTAGGGAATAATTCACTCATTGCTAAATCTATGGACTTAGGTATTGAGAACACATTTACTGTCTCAAATTGAGAAATTAAGTTGAAAAGTGTATTATTAGATGGAGCTATTTCAAACTGAAATTTAAGAAAATCCTCAATATTTTCTTTTTGAAAAATATCATTAGGAATCAAGGTGTAGCATTCGTTTTCTAAGATAATTCTAGTTGAATGGAATAGAATTTTTGCTTCGTTAGTATCGTTGAAAAGGGAAATAATTTCATCTTTACTGTGATTGAAGATTGATTCAATACTTCTCTGCGCATAAAGCTTATTACTATTTAGCTCGTATATTTTAAATACAGTCTCATTTTGAGATAAACCCACTATCAAGTGATATGGATTGATACCCGATTGTTTTAATTCAATGGATTGATTATCATTCATATTCATTGATTCGAAGTATGTAGTTGAAATTAAAAATGCAAATTTACAAAAGATAATCTAATCGACATCTTATTCACGTGATTATGTCTAAACAATATTGAAAAACTATGTATCTTTGTATATGCTATCAATAGAAGCCGAATTAAACATTAGAAGTTTTGAAATAATTCAAGTTTGATTCCATGAGAGTAAACCCCAATCTAATATCGTAGACACAAACAGGTAAATTTAGTTGAATCGATAAGCTTTAATTGCGTTCTTAAAAAACAATTCGATCCAAATTATGTGAACAATCTAAATGTATTTGATTATGACTACAATATTTGACTCACGTGCTAAAGAATGGGATAGTAACAATATTCATCATGTCCGCTCAGTGGCAGTTGCCGAGAGAATCTCAAAATTAATTCCTCTCAATCCTTCTATGACAGCCTTAGAATATGGTGCTGGAACTGGAATTCTTAGTTTTTTGATGAGTGATAAATTTTCTAAAATTACTCTGTTGGATAGTTCAGTTGGTATGATAGATGTGTGTAAAGAAAAAATTACTTCATCAGGAATATCTAATATGGATGCACAAGTGATTGATTTAGAAGTGGATCAGTATGATTCAAAAATAGATATTGTATATTCTCAAATGACTTTTCATCATATTGCGAATGTATATCATGTTGTTGAGTCTATGTATGGCGTTCTCAATGTAAATGGTTGGTTGTCAATTGTTGATTTGTATCAAGAAGATGGTACTTTTCATGAACATGGCGAGAAGGTGCATCATGGATTTGATCCAGATAATTTAGTCCAAATCTTAAGTGATGTAGGTTTTTTAAATATTAAATACGAGACCTGTTTTGAAATGAAAAAGTCTAACGGTAGAATTTATCCCATTTTTATTTTAGTAGCTCAGAAATAATATATCTAAAAATGAAAAAGAGTATTCTGATATTTTTTATTTTAAATATTTTTTGTTCGACATTAAAATCACAAGTATTTAATACCTGTGAAAATCTTAGTGTATTTGATAAGGCTAGAAAGCCTGATCTAGGAATAATCATTTCTTCTGGAGATGCAGAAACTGTATGGAATGCACTTCGTTTGGCTTTAGTAGCAACATCTAAAGGTGATAATGTGGTTATTTTTGTAATAAATAAAGCTGTTGATGTATTTATAAACGGAGACATTAAATACGATGTGATTAAAATCAGTAGAGATTTGACAGTGAAGAATGTTGATATTTATACTTGTGCAAGCTGTGCAAAAACACGAAATACCGAGAATGTTCAAATGTGTACTATTACATCTTTGTACGATATGTACGAAATTATCAATAATAGTAAAAGAGTGATAAATTTTTAATATATGTTTAATGTATTTATAGTCGATGAAAACGTTAGATATAATCAATATTCATAAGCAATATATTCAATTTTTAAGATTGCATCCCAATTTGTTTACCTATGGTGAACGTATGGAGATTAAAAAAATCTTTCGAGATCATTATCCTGTAATTTTTGAGAAGGAAGTTCAAGTTGGTCGAGGTATATCTGATAAAATTTGTGTGGTTGAAATATTACTCAATGAGTTAGGACTGGGTAAGGCTGCTGTTGTAAGTGTTTTGGTTTATGAATTGGTAAAATTAAAAATTTATTCAATTGAAGAACTTGAACGTATATTTGACACAAAGTTAGCAAATATTATCAATGGAATGATAAGAGTGTCAGAGCTTTATGCTAAAGGAACTTCGCTTGAGACCGAAAATTTCAGGAAACTGTTTCTTACTTTTGCTGAAGATATAAGAGTCATCTTAATAATTATTGCTGAGCATTTACAAATAATGCGAACACTTCAATATCATCCAGGAGAGGAAATACAAAGTGTTGCTAGAGAAAGTTCTTTTCTATACGCTCCGTTAGCCCATAGGATGGGTTTGTATAAAATAAAAACTGAGCTAGAAGATTTATCACTCAAATTTACCAATAGGGATATTTATATTGATATATCTAACAAGCTTAAAGAAACAAAATCGACACGAGAAAACTATATTGCTGACTTTATCGAACCATTATCTTTAAAACTCAATGAACTAGGTTATAAGTATGAAATAAAAGGTAGAACTAAATCCATTCATTCGATATATAATAAAATTAAGAAACAAAATACTACTTTCGAAAAGATTTATGATTTATTTGCAATACGAGTAATATTTGATGTTTCTATTGAAAAAGAAAAAACTGCTTGTTGGCAAGCGTATTCTATAGTGGCAGATATGTATCAGCCTAACCCAAAACGACTTAGAGATTGGCTTTCTATTCCAAAATCAAATGGATATGAGAGTCTTCATACTACAGTTCTTGGTCCCGAAGGAAAGTGGGTAGAAGTTCAAATAAGAACCATTCGCATGGATGAAGTTGCAGAGATGGGACTTGCTGCTCACTGGAAATACAAAGGTATCAAGAGCGAATTGGGAATGGATGAGTGGTTGAAGAATATCAGGGAAATATTAGATAATCCTGAGTTAAATGCAGTTGACTTTATGGATGAATTCAAATTGAATTTATACGATAAAGAGGTTTTTGTTTTTACACCAAAAGGTGATTTGTATCGACTACCTAAGGGTGCTACAGTTTTGGATTTTGCATTTTCAATACATTCTAATTTGGGAGCAAAGTGCGTTGGTGCAAAAGTGAATGGTAAGAATATGCCCATTAGGTATTTATTAAATAATGGTGATTCTGTTGAGATTCTTACTTCGCCTACTCAAAAGCCAACAAGTGCTTGGCTAAATGTAGTAACTACTTCAAAAGCTAAAAATAAAATTAGACAAGCACTTAAAGAGTTCGAATTTAAAGATGCCGACCATGGTAGGGAATTAATTATCAGACGATTTAAGAATTGGAAAATAGATTTTGATGAAGGGAAAATATCTCGTTTAGCAAAAAAACGTGCTTATAAAACGGTGAGTGATTTCTATCAAGATATAGCTTTGGATAAGTTGGATTTACATGCTATTAAAGATGATTACATCAAACTGGATAAAGTTACACCTGTTGAACAGTCTGAGTTAAGAAGGGCTGATACTTTTGTTCAAGAGAATCCAATCAATGACTCTACTATAAATGAAGATGTTTTAATCATTGGTCAGGATTTGAGAAATGTTGATTTTAAACTTGCTAAGTGCTGTAATCCAATTTATGGAGATGATGTTTTTGGCTTTGTATCAGTCGTAGGTGGTATCAAGATTCATCGAGCCGACTGCCCTAATGCTCCACAGATGATAGCTCGGTTTGGTTATCGAATAGTGAAAGCACGTTGGTTTGGAAAGTCTATTGGTGCACATTATCCAGTTACACTTCGTATAGTAGGTCATGATGATATCGGAATAGTAACCAATGTTACATCCTTGATTTCGAAAGAAAAAAGCATCTCATTACGTTCAATTTCTATTGATTCCACCGATGGTTTGTTTCAAGGAAATTTAACGATTATGGTAAATGATAATAAGGAATTAGAAACTGTGATAAAAAAAATTAAAACAGTAAAGGGTGTTAAGAGTGTAAATAGATCCTAAATTCGAATAATTATCGTGATTTAGTTTAATTCTTAATCAAGTTGATAAATGAAGATGATTCCTATTTATAAATTAATTCAAATACAATAATAAAAATGTTTTCAGGAATAATTGAAGAAGCAGCTCAGGTGGTTGCATTAGTAAGGGAAAAGGAAAACCTGCATATTACGATGGAATGTTCGTTTACAGGAGAGTTAAAAGTAGATCAAAGTGTTGCACACAATGGTGTATGTCTTACAGTGGTGTCACTAGACGGAAATCAATATACTGTAACTGCTATCAAAGAAACTCTGGATAGATCAAATCTTGGAAAACTCATATTGGGCTCTAAAGTTAACTTAGAGCGTAGTATGCTTATGAATGGAAGGTTGGATGGTCACATTGTACAAGGGCACGTTGATCAAACGGCAGTATGCACTGAAGTAAAAGAAAATGACGGTAGTTGGTATTTTACGTTTGAGTATGAATACGACCATGCAAAGGCTAAGTGTGGCTATTTGACAGTTGATAAGGGTTCTGTAACAGTGAATGGTGTCAGTCTGACTGTTTGTAACCCCACCAATCATAGTTTTCAAGTGGCAATAATTCCTTATACATTTGAACATACCAATTTTCATCAAATAGAAATGGGTACAGTTGTTAACATAGAGTTTGATATCATAGGAAAGTATGTGAGTAGAATGATTGAGCCAATCTAAATACTTTTTGTGCTAATATGTTATTCCAGTAGACTCGTTCATTCATTAGTAAGACATGTTTAGGGGCTAGCAAAACACTCATTATCATAATTTGGGTTTAATTAAGATTACAGTTCGAAGAATTGGGCTTGGATGTGAAACATCTAAGCTTTCTTTTTTGATGGGAAAAGTTAGTAAATGAAAATAAGTACCAATAGATTAATTCAACCTGAATTAATGAGTAGTTTTGAGAAATTGAACAAATGAATCTATGGAGGATATCTATGCAAATATGATACATACTGAAATTGAAGCTTTGTAAATAGTCTTTGCTGCTACTTTAAACTAAAATCAATGTTAGTTGTTTATAGCTTGTAAGTAAAACAATTGAAAAATAATGAAATTAGAATCAAAGGATATTAAGGACTCGTTTTTTAATCCAATACTACACTTTCTACCTTTACTTTTATTTTTAATGGTAGATGTGTTTTATGGCTTTAATATGGCATGGACAGTATCCATTCCCACATCGTTATTGATTCTATTTTATGTATATTATTTTAATTCTAAAGTTTTTGCATGGCACATCCATTTCACACTTATGTTTATTGGTTTGTCAATTGTAGTTTATAGCTCTACCTTATTAAAACTCCCGTTGTTTTTGATAAAAATTTCGGATGAAATCATATTTGTTGTATTCCTTTTTTCGCTTATTGTACTTCGTCCTACATTTGAGAAATTGGCCCTAGCTGTAATGCCCAAAAGGATACCGATGACAAATAATTTTGATGAATTATTCGGAGTGGTAAAAGACTTGATTATAATTATTTTGATCTATTCGGTACTGTTTTTGGCAATGGAATTGTTCGTGGATTTTAAGGTGATAAACATTGCTGTGTTAAATTATTTGTATTCAGGTGCTTTTATAAGCTATGTGATATATGAACAAATAAGAGTAATGCTGATTCGTCAGGAATTGTTGAATGAGGTGTGGTGGCCTATAGTCAATGAACATGGGTCAATCATAGGTAATGTACAATCGCAGATAAGTTTGGCCGATAAAGAGAAATTTACACATCCCATCATTCGTATTCATATGATAGATAATGGTATGCTATTTCTTCAGAAGAGAAATGATAATGATCCTTTCTTTGGAGGTTTATGGGATGCTGCCATATATGACCACATTCGAGTGGGTGAAACCATGGAAGAGTGTACAATTCGTAACTTTGCTAATGAATATGGTATAAAGGATCCCAAATACATTCATTTAACCAAGTATAAAATAGAGTCTGAACAAGAAAATCATTATGCATTCCTATTTGTAACGTGTCATTTCTGCGACCAGATGCGTTTTAAATGTGGAACTGAGAAAACGAAATGGTGGACTCAAAAGCAAATTGAAGAGAATCTTCAATCGGGTATCTTTACCGAAAACTTCATTGTAGAATATGATTTATTAAAGCGAAGTGGACTTTTAGATGCAGAACAGTATAGTTGTACTTGTCGGATGAAACAAACAATTTACAGTATTTCTAATAATCTGAATGGAGAAAATGCTTTAAAAAAATCACTTTAAATAATACAATGTTATTTACTTGATGGGAAGTTTTTTGAAACGAGCAATACAATGAAACTTTTTACACAAGAAGATGTTGATGTGCTTTTTTCATCTAAATATAAGTCAAACAGTATGACAAATAACAAGATAATTTCGGATTGAGAATTTGTAATTCAGAGCTATATGTGTTGATTCAAAACAAATTAAGTGCATCTCAAATAATTAAGATTTTTTCTTAATTCCCATCAAAACAAAATCTACAATACTATTTTTGTTTTTCTCGAATTCAGAACTGATGTTTTGTCGAATGTATGGTACTTCAAGTCCTTTGATGGCATAAAATATGATGATTGAGGAAAGTTCTACATCAAGACGCTCGAATATATGTTTCTTGATACCATCTATCAGAATGGACCGTATCAATTCAATTTCTTTAATATCAACTTTTTTTCTGGCTCTTTCAACTTCATATATATCTCTAAAAAAATCAGCACGCAATGATCCGTTTCTGTTAACTGATTCTTTTACGGCATCAAGGTGGGTTATAATATGCTTGGTTAATTTTACATCAGGTTCTAAGTCTTGACACGACACAACATAAAGTCGTTCAATAATCTTATCTAGCTCTTTGTCAATTACAGCTTTATATATTTCCTCTTTATTGTTGAAATAGGTATACAAAGTTCTTCTTCCTCTTTGTGAAGCCTCTGCTATATCGTTCATGGTTACTTCCTTTTTCCCTTTTTCGGCAAAAAGTTTGCGAGCAACCTCAATTAACATTTGTCTTGTGTTGATGAGTTTATTGGGCATTATTATAATTTTGGCTCCTTGCAAAGTTAATAAAATCTTTACATTCTGGTAGAAATTATCAATTAATCTAACTGCTAATTAATCGCTTTATTAGGTATTACTAATTTAATCATCCAAACCAAAGCAATAGCTAAAATCAATCGAGGTAAAAATACCCATACTATTGGTACACCTATAGACACAAAAAGTAAATTATCTTCCAAAATTGAGTGATTGATTGCAATGTGAAAGTTTAATAAATTTGCGTCGTATTTCGAAACTTCATTTTTTTCTACTTCTTCTATTAGAATTGCAGAGCCGTAAGTTAAGCCTATAAGTTGAGAGATAATCCATAGAAATGAACTGTTTTTTGATAGACCCAAAAGTTTCATGAACGGGGTTAATGTCTTTGATATCAAGTGTATGAATTTAAATTCTTTCATGATACTTTGTAATATCATTAAAGAAATAATTATTAATGACATTTTAATTGTCAGGTGGATAGAATCTATAGACCACGAAAAGAGTAGTTGCTGGAAAGTTAGAGTTTTAATATTGGCAGAATGTATTATTTCGCTTCCCATTTGGTGAGGTAATAATAAATTAAGTATGTATGCAGAAACAAAAGAAGTTATAATTCTAACTGTAAACATAACAATACCTGATGAGCCTGTTTTTTGTTGGATAGCAGATTCAATAAATACATTATGAGAAATGAGACACATGGTAGCCAAAATAGTTATTTCACGCATATTGAGTGAAAGAGTAGCAATGATAGCAATGGGAGCGTACAAGGTTAAAAAGACACTTGTTAAGAATACGATTGCAGCCTCACCGCGTAATCCAATAATTTTAAATACTGGAGAAAGATGATTGGATATGTATTCAATTACTCCAAGATGCATAAGGATTGTTACTCCCAAGCTAATTGGTAAAATTAGTTTTATTAGCCAAATTATTGTAGCTTGTGCTTTGGGCAAAGCTTCTAAAATTGAAGATTTCAAACGAATAAATGTCATCTTTAGTCAATGAATTGATCTTGATTGATAGGTAGAATAACTTGAAATTAGGGCTCCCAAAGGTACGCAATATATCGTACTGTTTCTAATAATAATTGAAATAATGAATTTAGCTTTAGGAACATAAACTGAAATAAGTTGTTTAATAAATTTGTAACTTTGCAAGTAATTTTGTTTCAAAAATAAATGACTGATGAGAACTCGTATTATTACAGATAGAAGTACAATGGAGTCAATTATTGCCCAATGCGATATTTGCTTTGTTGGAGTTACCGAACTTGATGGAAGCCCATATGTGATTCCTATGAATTTTGGGTATAAGGATGGAATTTTAATTTTACATTCTGCAACGGAAGGAAAGCATATTAGATTGTTAGCTAATGATAATAGAGTATGTATTACTTTTTGTACAGAAGGTAAATTACTTTATCAACATCCCGATGTGGCTTGTAGTTATAGTATGCAATCAAGTAGTGTGATTTGTAAAGGATATGTCAATTTTATTGAGAACCATGAAGCTAAGGAAGAAGCATTGAGACTGTTTATGACCAATTATTCTGATAGAGAATTTAAGTTTTCAGTCCCTGCTGTTAAACATGTTGCTTTATGGCAAATCCAAATCGAGGAAATGACAGCAAAATCTTTTGGAAATAACTTCAAACAGAAATAATACGATAAACCTCATTATACTGTCTTTTTTTCAGTTCTATTTAATGGCATAGCTATTGCAGTAATAACTCCACTCAATATTGAAATTTTCAAGTGGGAAATTAGCCTTGTTTATGTGTGTTTAACAAATTGTTGTGACTATATAATTAATAGTTACATTTGTTTGTTGCTGACATAATGACAGTAAATATTTTTAAATCGATGACAAAGTATATAGATAATTTTTTTTCTGATGATATGGTAGGATCTTCTGATATTTTTCCAATAATCTCTCTCGATGGCCAATCAGTTGAAGTTGATATTAACTCCGGCGATGTTTTATCCATCCTTCCTCTAAGAAATATGGTTTTATTTCCTGGAGTTTTGTTGCCTGTGTCTGTAGCAAGATCTAAGTCACTTAAATTAGTAAGAGAAGCTCATGAAAATCAAACATTAATTGGTGTTTGTACTCAAGTTGATAAAAAACAGGATGATCCTACGGTAGATCAGCTTTATCAAATGGGAACTGTAGCTAGAGTCATTCGAATTCTTGAAATGCCAGACAATTCAACAACCGTAATACTTGAAGGCAAATGTAGATTCACTATAAGGGAATTGGAATCAACAAAGCCTTTTCTGAAAGCAGTGATTGATATTTCCGAAGATATAATACCTGAGACAGGAAACGAGCAGTTTCTAGGTTTGGTGGCATCAATTAAAGATTTGGCAATTAATATTATCAATGACTCTGGAGTGATTTCCCCTGAAATGGGATTTGCCATTCGCAATATCGAAAATCCTGTCTTTTTAATCAACTATGTATGTGTAAATTTTGGTTTGAATGTTATTGAAAAGCAACGGATGCTCGAGTTAAGTAGTGTGATGGATAGAGGCTATCAACTATTGGAATTGCTCAATAAGGAGTCTCAATTGCTTGAGATTAAAATGTCAATTCAAAATAAAGCAAAAGAAGGCATTGATCAACAGCAACGAGAGTATTTTCTTCAGCAACAGATGAAAACCATTCAGAATGAATTGGGTGGTAACTCTCCTGAAATGGAAGTGATTGAGTTCAAAAAACGTGCAGAAGGAAAGAAATGGGGGCAAGCTACAGCTTTGATTTTTGAAAAGGAATTGAAAAAGCTTGAACGTATGAGTCAACATTCACCTGATTTCTCGACTCAATTAAATTATATCGAGACCATGCTCAATTTGCCTTGGAATGAATATACAACTGATAATTTTAACCTTAAGAATGCGAAAAAAATTCTAGATAAAGACCATTTTGGAATGGATACTGTAAAGGATAGAATTATAGAACATCTTGCGGTCTTAAAATTGAAAGGAGATATGAAATCACCCATTATTTGTTTATATGGACCTCCTGGAGTAGGAAAAACATCATTGGGTAAATCTATCGCAACTGCTCTTAACAGAAAATACATCCGTATGTCACTTGGTGGGCTTCATGACGAGGCCGAAATACGTGGACACCGACGCACTTACATTGGAGCTATGCAAGGAAGAATTATGCAGAGTATCCTCAAAGCAGAGTCTGCAAATCCTGTATTTGTCCTAGATGAAATAGATAAAGTTACATCAGATTATAAAGGCGATCCTTCATCGGCATTGTTAGAGGTGCTTGATCCAGAGCAAAATACGGCATTTCATGATAATTATCTAGATGTGGATTTTGACTTGTCAAAAGTATTGTTTATAGCTACAGCGAATAATCTAAATTCTATACCACGTGCTTTACTTGACCGTATGGAACTTATTGAAGTAAGTGGATATACTCAGGAGGAAAAGGTGGAGATTGCTAAAAAATATTTGATATCAAAGGAACTCGAAAACCACGGTTTGAAACCGGATCATTTGTTGATGAGTAAACCCATTATCAATCAATTGATTGAATCATATACTCGCGAGTCAGGTGTGCGTGAATTAAACCGACGTATAGCATCAGTAATGCGTAAAGTGGCCAAACGTGTGGCGGTGGAGGAAACTTACAATATAGAAATGCAGCCAGAGGATTTGAAAGAGTATCTTGGAGCTGCACGGTACAGCAAGGATAAATATGAAGGTAATGATTTTCATGGAGTTGTTACCGGATTGGCATGGACTCAAGTGGGGGGTGAGATACTTTATATCGAAACAAGTTTAAGTAAAAGCAAAGCGCCTAGATTGACACTTACTGGCAATTTGGGTGATGTGATGAAAGAGTCGGCTATTCTCGCTCTAGAATACATCAAATCAAATGCAGAAGAATTTAAGATTGATTATAATCTTTTTGATGAATACAGCGTTCACTTACATGTTCCTGAAGGTGCAATACCAAAGGATGGACCGTCGGCAGGAATTACGATTACAACAGCTTTAGTTTCAGCTTTTACCAAACGAAAAGTGAGAAAAAATATAGCAATGACAGGTGAAATTACTCTGCGCGGTAAGGTGCTGCCAGTGGGAGGGATCAAAGAAAAAATTTTGGCTGCTAAACGTGCAGGGATCACCGAAATAATTCTTTGTGAATTAAACAAGAAAAATATTGATGATATTAAACCTTTTTATCTAAAGGGCTTAAAATTTAAATATGTTAAAGATATCAAAGAAGTGATTGATTTTGCTTTAATGAAATAGTTAGGTTTTATACAATAAATGGCGTAGAAGGTTCTATCTTGGAAATTAACCAGATGGATAAAATTGAGGAAGATGCATTGTCTGCTACATCAGATTGGAAAGGTTTAAATGATTTTAACAACATAGAGAAAAAGCTTGTTTGATTTATCGTATATTTCTAATAATGAGAAATATACATTGTAATTACCAAAGCATAAAGTTTTCAAATCAACAAACGTGAACTGCACTATACAGTTCACGTTTGTTGACTTTTTATTTACCAATATTTCTATATAAGGCATACCACATCTCGATTGTTTTCTTTTGCATACCCTATAGCAGATGTTTTATTGATTCGTTTTTTGAATGCCAAGGAAGTTGGATAGTCGTTGTGACTTTCCGTTTTGTTTAATCACAAATATTTCTGCTCGTCGATTTGCAGCACGGTTTTTTTCATTAGTATTTGGGAATAGTGGTTCCAAGAATGCTCTCGATCCTATGATTAGTTGCTTCGTTGGTACACCAGCTTGCTCAAATAGTTTTTGAACAGAAATGGCACGTTTTCTACCTAATACCATGTTTACTTGCAGTGATGAAGTATTATCTGTGTGTCCAATAATTCTTAGTTTTATTGCAGGATATGCTTTCAAAATATTACTTACCTCGTGTACCATTACCATGTCAGGTGTGGTGACTTTTGATGAACCGAATGCAAATCGAAGGTTGAGGTTAAGCATGATGGCTTTTACTTTTTCGAGAGCTTCATCATTAGCTTTATCAATAGAGTCAATTGCCAGCTTCAGCTCTTCAGGATTCTTATCTAAGCCTTTTTGAGCAAGTAGTATAGAGTCATTTTGCTTCTTCCCGAATAGGTTGATTATCGAATTTTTACCACCCTTATTTTTAAGCTTAATTTTTACGTTTTTGCCAGTCAACAAACTGTCCTTAATTCCTTTGTTGTTGACAATGTTCGATTCACTTCCGTCTGCAAGTTTGATTGTGGTTTTAGGGTGTCTAACCGAGTCTGGAAGTTCAGGTAAAACAGGTTTTACTTTGATTGAGCTAGTGATGCTTGTCCCGCTTTTCGATTTATAAACCTGACCACGATAGATGAATTGATTGTAATCAAGTGCCCTGTTATTATAAGTATTATTGCTAGATGAACCAAAATTCTCTGTTCGAGCACGTCCACCTCTATTTCCACTACTGGAAGCATGCAATCCTTTGCCCCCGTAATGAGGAACATGTATAAGTAGACCTATTTTTATACCAAAAGAAATAGGTATTACCTTTTCCACCTTATTGGTTGCTAAAATTCCATTGTAAGTCCCAATACCATTTTCCTCAACGTATAACTTTTTGTTTTCGTTGGCTATAATATTACCAAGTCCATAATTGAAGTAAGTACCAATGTATAAATCGGAATTAACCCCTATAGCATGGAGTAGTCCCACATCTAATGAAGTAATAAAAGCAGATTTGAAGGATTGGGATTTGGAGTAATTGCTAACTTCAGGGTGCAAGCCTTTATGAGGAACATCCGAAATTTCAACATTCCATTTTTTATAGTATCCTGAGTGATAAATGTAATCACCTGTGGTATTAATACTCCCAACAACTGGAACGATAACTTTCATCCCTAATGTGGATAGAAGTTCCCAATCAGTCGCTATTCCCCTTCGGTAATGAATTGAAAATGGCATCTCAGCAAAGAGGACTTTTTGGATTTCTTTGGAGTCTTTAAAAATTAATCGACGAATTCTATCATGTCCTTCACTGTCTATTTCAGGGAATGAATCCGTTGTGTTAATTTTTGCTAATGACGAAAAGGTCTGAATGCCAATTCCAGTATGAAATCCCCATTGTTTTGAAAAGAAAAGACTGTAACCTAGATTAACATTATATCCTAGGCGATTCATTTGTGAGCCATTGTCTATCTTATAAATTAGTCCATGACTTCCTAAACCTGCATCAATGCTGTAGAAATTGCCAATGTTTTGGGCTGATAATCCTGCCGATATAAAGCAAATGAATAAAATATATACTTGTCTTCTTGTCATGTGTGTAGTAATTGTCAGAAATTTTATTCTAATGTTAGTTGAGACAGTCTATTACGTTTTTACTTTTTTGATTTAGCTCGATTAGCCTTTTGTTTTTCAATTTGCTGTGAGCGATTAAGCTTTTGTTTGTCTCTATCTTTTTGAACTTTATACGTTGCTTTTGCTTTTGCATCTTTTTGTTTCTCCTTATTTAACTGCATGCGTTGCATTTGTTTAGCTCGCATTACTTTCATTTCTTCCCTTGTGTAAACTTTTGGAGATAGGTCGTAGATAAAACCAATGTTGGCTCCATAATTAATAGGTTTTAATTCTGAAACCTTATCTGAGTTTAATAATCCGTTATATGTTCCATTGTATTCATAGACTTGCAGTTTGCCTTCTTCAATTGAATTATTAAGTCCATATTCAAAATATCCACCTAAATACAGGTCCACTTTGTCGATTAATTTAATAGAAATCCCTAAAGCGGTATAGGTACAAAAACTTGTATTAATATTAGAAATGATTCCTTTCTGACTGTTTTTACTGGTAAGGAAATCGTGTGCTGGAATACTGTGTAATTCTACGTTGGTTTCTTTGTAATAACCTTTGGTAGTAATTGAACCTCCTGTGGTTTGAAATTGAGAACTTAGAGGAGTAAAAACTTGCAATCCCAATGTTGCATTAATCCCGATTTTAGAATTAAGTTTTTGTTTAAATTGAAAAGCTATTGGTATTTGTAGTGCGGTTAAGGTCTGAGTTTCAATCCAGTTATCGTATTTTATTCGAAAGTCAAAAGTTTTTCCTTCAATATCTACAGTAGGTATAGTGTCACCATAGTTAAGTTTGCATGTGTTATTGAATATCTTAATGCCGAATCCTGTATGAAAGCCAAACTGTGGTGTGAAAAAATAGTAGTATCCAAGGTTAAAAGCATTTCCAAGATTGGGAGATGATAGACCTCTATTAACTTTGAAGTTCAGATTGTTAATACCAGCACCACCATCTAATTTCAAATAATGTCCTATTTCTTGGCAGAACAAACTATTAATGCCAAGAAAGATTGATAGAAAAGTAAATATTTTCAATCGAACCATGATCATATATTCAAATTGTGTAGAAAAGTGATTTCAAATAAAAATTTCTGTTTGAATAAAACGTTATCAGCTTTCAAAATGGAAATAGTATAACAATAGGCAAACAATATACAACAAAAAATTACTATTAACAAAATTTTTGTTAGTATAATACTAGTTTGTTACAATAATTTCAAAAGTGTATTTGTTTCCATTTTTTAATGTTAGTCTTCCAAAATATATTCCTGTTGCTTGAGTGATATATATGATGTTTTTTTCACTAATTTGATTTCTCTCGAAAAGTTTACTTCCTATGGAAGAGTAAATTATAAGTGATGCATCTTGTAAATCAAAATCGCTGAATCCATCTAGTAGTAGAGTTAAGTTAGAATTTGACTTAACAGGATTTGGCTGGATGCTTAGTTTGTGCTTTTTGGGAAGATTGTAATATTTGGGACAACAGAATAAAGTTTGTCCACTGGTTGTTTCCACCTGAATAGAATAGGTTCCAACCAACCCATCGGGCTCATAATAAAACTGTTCGGTAGCACCTTCAATTATTAGATTATTTTTATACCATTGATATTTGGAGAATTGAAATTTGCTGTTATCACATATTACTACATCGTCGTATTTGGATACAATATAGTCAGAAGTAAGATTGATTGTATAGACAAAATCATAAATCGGACTTTCAATTCCTAGATTGTTTCGTAGTTGTAAATATGCATGATAATTGCCATTCCCCATTTTAGGAGGTATCTGAAATGAAATAATACTTGTGTCGTTGCTTGAAGGTAAAGTAGTATAATTAATATGCTGCATACCCTGATTTAAAGCCGCTGAGTCGAAAGTAATTTTGAATTCACTACATTCTCCTGAAATAATTTTATAGTTAAGATTTATATTGCTCCCTTCGCAACCAGCCTCTGGTTTTACAAGAGGGTTGAGTCGAATTTGATCCATTATTTTTGCATTTTGTATTGTGTCGCTGATGGGTGGTAGATAGTTGTCTTTTGAGTTTCCGGTTAAAGAATAACTTACTACTATCCATTTATTTTTTTCTATATCTTTGCTATTATATAATGCATTAGCTGTAAGTTTTACGAAAGAAGTGTCAATTGGGATAATCCCATTTAAAATACCAGTAGTGTTGATATGTGCTGATGTAGTTCCATCATACATTTTTATTGTGTCTACATTAGGCTTTGTAATGTGGAGTTGTTTTGGTGAAATTTTACCAACATTATTTTGATAAGTTACAGGAGCTATGTAATTGCTGGATGCAATTCCAGATAATTGAAATTGGATTGATACCATTTTGTTCGTTCCAGCATTGGCATTGTCAAAGTTTACATTTCCTAATGCAGAAATATTCTGATAGTCAGATAGTTCAATGCCAATTAATTCGATAGAGTTTAAGATGGTTTTACTAGTTCCATCATAAACCTTTGACACAATTAAATCAGTAGAATTAAACTGAGTTGGTTTTGGTGAAATGTTTGCTTTTATACCACTTGGCTGTATCAGTCTATAGTTGGCAGTGTCTTTTCCACTCAATAGGTAATTCGTGATTATATCGATGTTGTTACCAACATTTTTTTGAGAAAATACTGCAGAGTTAGTATTCGTCAATTCGACCTGATCAGAACCTATAACTCCATTCAATGTAGCATTTGTGATACTTGCTGTATTAGATGCGTCGTAAATCTTATCAATAGCAAGAGTGTTGACAACAGTCAACTCCTTGGGGTAGATATTAGCAACAAGTCCAGAAGGTTGGGTGATTATGTAATTAAGGATGTCATTACCTTTGATCGTTAGTCGTATGTTTACTGGAATATTCTTTCCTACTGTAGATTGTACAAACCCTCCAATGATAGAGTCCAATTCAACATCATCATTTGGAAATACACCGTTAAGTTTGGAGTCGACTATTGTGACATTGTTGGTGCCGTCGTATGTTTTGTCATCGGCACGAGTAGAAACAGTTAGTTGAAGTAAAACTGTAGCTTTATTAATAATGCCTTGATTGTTTGGTATATAAATTATTTGGTAATTATTTCCATTGTTCCCATCTGAAATTTTCAATCCTTTTGATGTAATAGTTTTGTTGATACCAACTTTACGATTATCGAAGTATTGTATGGGAATACTATCAAGTGTATCAGGTGAAATAATAGAGCCAGATATTAGTGGGCTAATATCTGACTTATCTGTACCATCATATACTTTAGTGTCAGGCTGAGAAGTAACAGTTATCAATTTTGGACTGATAATTCCCCCATTGTTAGCAATATATTGAATTGAATAATTTGCACCATTATTACCATCGTTAACAAGTAGACCTGCTGGTGTAATGGTTTTATTTGTTTGAGCATTACGATTTGAAAAAGATTGATTTGGAAGTGATGTGATAGTATCAGGAGATAAGGTTGTACCTAGAATTAGTGGCATTTTTGAAGAATTCGTTGTGCCATCATATGTTTTGTTGTCACTTACAGCAGTCACGGTAATATTGATAGGTTTAATTTCACCAGTATTGTTTTTGTATATAATTGAATAGTTTTTCCCGTTATTTCCATCGTTAATTACAAGTCCGTTTGCAATTATGTTTTTGATCTTACCTACATTAAAATCGTCAAAACTTTGAAATGGGGCAACACTGATTGTATCTGGGGTAATGAGTCCAGAAACTATTGGAGATGCATTTGAGGTCTTTGTCCTATCGTAAGTTTTCACATCAGTACTAGCAGTAACAGTAATGGTGTCGGGTATGATTGTGCCTTGGTTATAAGGTAGGTAAGTGATGATGTAATTTTTTCCTCCATTATCATCTTCAATAACTAAACCAGACGGACTTATAGTTTTGTTATTCCCTACGTTCCAATCGTCATATGCTTGAGTAGGATAGGTTGATATAGTATCAGGTGCAAAGAGACCTTTAACTTCAGGAACGGTGTCGGAAACTTTTTTACGGTCATAAATTTTCATACAATTTTTAGCTTGTACAATAACATTAGCTTGGTTGATAGTCCCCAGATTATTTTCGATGTAGTTGATGATGTAATTGTCCCCATTATTGCCATCATTTACTTTGATACCAGAAGCAATTATTCTTTTTGATGTACCACAGTTTTTATTGTAGAATGCTTGTGTTGGTTTGGTTCCAATAATATCAGGCGGTAAAATACCATTATATAATGGGGTAATCGATGACGAAGTTGTTCCATCGTAGTTCTTGATTTCTGCTAGCGCCGTAACTGTAATAGGTGCAGGAAAGATGCTACCAATAGCTGTTACATATTTTATATTATAGTTTGATCCGTTATTGCCATCATCGATAATCAATCCAGAGGCATTTAAAATTTTTAAATTGTTAGCATTCTTATCTATAAAGAATTGTGATGGGTTCGATTTGATAGAGTCGGGTGCAATGATTGTTCCAGAAATAACAGGTGATTTGGACGAGTTTGAATTGGTGTCGTAATTTTTTGTTTCTACTTGAGCAGTAACTGTGATTGTAACAGGATTAATATTCCCGAAAGCAAAGAAGTCACTTGGTTTAAGATATTTGTTGGCATCATTTCCAGTCAAAGTATATTCAACTTTTATAATTTTATTTTTTCCAGCATTTGCATCATTAAAGTATGCTTTTATACTAACACTGACATCAGGAAATAATGGGTCTATGCCAGATACTGTTCCTAAAGTGACATTAGCAACAGATGATTTGTCATAAGTTTTATCTGTGGTAATTGTTGGGTCGTTACTAAATATCAATGTGATTTTGTCAGATTGCGTCACAACTATTGTTTTTGGAGCCACACCTGGAGCTGAAATAGTTACATTAGCAGATCGTGTTGTAGGTAAAGTATTGTTTTGAGTACTTGTAAAGAGTAGGATGCTAGAACCAGAATATGTACTAGGGCTTACTGTAAGCCATGCTTGATCGGATACGGCAGTCCACGTGGTGTTGGAAGTAACAGCAATGTTTGATTTTGAACCAGCTTCTTTAGCCAGTTCAGAAGTTAAACTTGATACTTCAAGTGTTGGATCACCAGCTTCTTGAGTCACAACTATTGTTTGTGGCGGCACACCGGGTGCCGTGATTGTAACTGTTCCAGTTCGGGTGGTGATATAAGGGTTTTTTTGTGTGGTGCTAACTGAAATAGTTCCATCACCATTGATTGCTGTAGAAGGTGTAATTGAAAGCCAATCTACATCAGAGTTTACAGTCCAAGTTGTATTGGAAGTAATAAGGACAGAAGTATTTGCCGTATCTCCAGGGTTTTTGCCAACACTAATGTCAGATGTCGAAATCCAAAAATCTTCACCCTCGATGATGTGTTTAAACTCTTTCCAAACATTAGCAGAGGCGTATGCTATTTTACTGCTTTTAGGAACGAATAGAGTGCAGTTGTTTTTATCTAGATTTTTAAAAACACTAGATACTATAGGTGCGGGTATAGTGGAATGGTTGTAAATTTTGTTAAAAGAGGTACAATTATTAAAAGCTTCGCTGTTAATAGTTTGTACAAAAGAAGGTAATACGAGAGATGTAAAACTAACACAGTTTTTGAATGTAGCAGTTTCAATTGTTTTTATTTTTGGAGGCAGTTTCAATTCTCCCAACAGTCCTAGACAACCTTCGAAAGCGTTACTACCTATTACTTTTAACGAATCGTTAAAACTTAGTGTGCCATTGAAATTTTTACATCCAAAAAATGCAGACTTTCCAATAGTAATTAAGTTATCAGGAAATTTAATTGGGCCCGTTAGTTGGATACATTCATCGAAAGCATTAGCTCCGATAGTTAGTGTGGTTGAAGGGAAGATTAATTGCTGATTCATTGCTGAGCAATGTAAAAAAGCTGCATCGCCTATAGTTACCAGATTGTTTGGAAATACCACTTCACTAAGTGATGTGCAGTTTTGGAATGCAGCAGCACCGATAATTGTTACGGTACTAGGAATAGTATATTTCCCATTTATATTGGTTGGAGCGTGAATAATCAAGGTTTTATTCTTGTCAAATAATACACCATTATCAGAAGAGTAAAATGGATTATTGTTATCAATATTAATTGACATGGGTGTATCTCTGAAACAGTAAGTTCCAATAGAGATGGTGGTTGATGGGATGAAGGCACTTGTGAAGCCAGTAGCGTTGTCAAATGCCAAAGCTCCTATAGATAAAACAGATGGTGGTATTGAAAGTGTGCCTGTTAATCCTGAACAATATCTAAAAGCCTCATCTCCAATTTCAATAACTGATGATGGAATAGTCAAAGTACCTATTATACCTGTACAAGCCCAAAAGGCAGATTTATCTATTTTTGATAAATTATTGGGGAGTGTAATATTGGTTAAAGTAGTCTTGCCTGTATTGGTTAAAGGATCGCAAAAGGCATAAGTAGGTATAGTGTTTTTCGTGTAAGCTTCTGAGGTATTATTAGAAGTTCCTCCAGTACCAGTATACTCCATAATATCAACAGAGCTTAAGTCCAATATACTTAACTTTGGTAATGAATCCCTCAGAAAAAGAAAATCACGAGCGTCAATTGAGCCTGTGAGTGTTAAGTTAGTAATGTTTTTATCAAGTATTAGCGTGTTGAGTGTACCTGCAATAGTAACATTAATGTTAATTGCATTACTATCATTGAAAAATAGCAGGAAAACCAATATGCCAATCAAAAATCTTTTCATAATAAGATAAGGTGACATTGAGAGTTAGCATTGATTATAAGTTTCTTCGACTAAAAGAAATTTATAACAAGCGCATTTTTTTAGATTTTCAGTGATAATTAATTATTTATCTGAAATTTTTATCTAAATAAGTCAAAACTATAAATAGGAATATTATGCTCCTTTACTTAGTTATTATAATTTTGAAGGTGTAATCCCTATTGTTATTTGTTGTCAATTTACCAAGGTACATGCCCTCTTGAAGGTCAATGTCAACAATTTGCTCGTTACTGTCTATTATGAGACTATCTATTTCTTTACCACTCACATTGAGGATGGTGAGTTTAGCTCCTTTAATTTCGGCATCTGAAAATCCAGTGGACTGAACTGTAAAACTGTTTTTTTCCTTGCATGGATTAGGGAATGTGTTGATTTTTTTGATTTTTGATAGATTAAGGCTTTTAGGGCAAGTTTGCATCTCTTTCCCATCTGCAAAGGAAACTTTCACATAATACTCACCAGATAATCCATTCTCATCAAAATAGTATTGTTTTGTTGCTCCTTGAATTAACTGATTGTTTTTGTACCATTGGTATTTGGTGAAAAGTTTACTGCTGTTGTCGCATAGAATTATATCTCCAAATTTTGTAACTAATAATGCGTTTGATAAATTTATTGTTACTTCAAAATCATATAATGGACTTACAATACCAAAATCGTTTCTAAATTGAATTTTAGCTTTATGGGTACCATAGATGACACCTGCTGGAACAGGTATAGTTAATGAAGTGTTATTATTGGGAATTGAAACAATACTATCGTTTTTAAATCCAGCAGAAAGTGATTGTGTGTCATAAATAATTTGGTATTTTGTTACTTCTCCACTTATAACCTTGAATTGCAAATTGTAATAGCCATCTTCACAACCGATAGTGCTAGTTAATTCTGGGTCAATTTTTATCTGCGAAAGGATTTTTCCATCGTTAACAGTATATGGAATAGGTGGTAAATAATTTGCACTTGACAAACCTGATAGCACATAGTTAACCGTTATAGTTTTGTTATTGCCTACATTGGAATTGTCGTAAGTTGCTTGTGGTTTAATAGATATTGATCCAGCATCAGTCATGATCATACCTGATATCAAACATGAGCTGTCAACTACTGCAATGGTATTTCCGTCATACAATTTAAATTTTGTAATAATTGGTGAATTAACAGCAATCAATTGTTTGGGCGTGATTACGCCTTGATTGCTTGTGTGGTCTGGAGGATTTATATAATTTCCAGCTGCTGTCCCAGTTAATGTATAGCTAGTGGTAAGTGTTTTGTTTGTTCCTACTAGTGGGGTGTCATATTGAGTATTGGCATTGAAAGAAACTGCCTCAAAATCTTGAGTAACAATTCCCTGTAATACTCCCATTTTGGCACTAGCTTGTTTTGTTCCATCATATGTTTTTATGTAATTATAGCTTGGATCAGTAGCAGATAGTTGTTTTGGTGTAATATTACCTGTAATTCCAATGGGTAATGATAATAAGTAGTTGGATGCATCAACTCCTGTTAGAGTTAGATGATAAGTTACTGGTATTTTTGATTTTACTCCTGCTTGTGCAAAATTAGCAATATATGTGTTTGATAATTTTACATCATCATTTCCAATTATTCCGTTGAGTTTGCCTGTATTAAGATTGGCATTTAATGTTCCATCGTATATTTTGTCTGATACAGTCAATGAGTCTAAATTCAGTGTTTTAGAATTGATATTTGCTTTTAAATTAGATGGTTGTACCAAGGTGTAATTGTCAATGTCAGTGCCTTTTAATTGTAATACAATGCTTACGGGTAAATCTTTTCCAACCTTATTTTGATTAAATTTACATTCTACAGTATCCAGTTGTACATCATCACCAGAAGCAACACCACTAAGTGTCGCATTTTTTAGTGATGCTTTGTCAGTTCCGTCATAAGTTTTATCATCAGCTCTTGCTTGTACAGTGAGAACAATCAAAACTGTAGCTTTGGTTATTGTTCCTTTATAAGCTGGGACATAATTAAAAGAATAGTTTTTTCCTTGATTGCCATCTTCCATCACTAATCCGCTGGGTATTAGTAGTATATTGGTTCCAATTTTTCTGGTTTCAAAAGTTTGTATAGGTCTTATAGCAACCGAATCGGGAGCTGTGATACTCCCAGAAATAAGAGGAACTACTTTCGATTGAGTTGTTCCATCGTATGATTTTGAATCGGCTTGTGCAGTAATTGTCAATGGATAAGGAGTGATGATACCCGAGGTGTCATTGATATAAGTTATTTTGTAGTTGTTTCCACCAGCATTATCATCTATTATCAAACCAGAGGGGATTAATGTCTTATTTGTACCAGAATTTCTATTGTCAAAATTTTGGATTGCATTTTTTGAGATTACATCAGGTACAATGATGCTGCCAGTAATACTTGGATTTTTACTCGAAGCGGTACTCCCATCATAAAGTCGTGAGTCCTTTAAAGCAATAACTTGAATATCTGATGGTTTGATTTCGCCAGTTGAGTCAGATTGATATTTTACAATGTAGTTTTTACCCCCATTACCGTCGTTTATTACAAGACCTGAAGGAATAAGTACTTTATTAATACCTGCGTTATAGTTTTCATACAGCTGAATAGGAGTTGACTGAATCACATCTGGTGCAATAATACCACTGACGTTTGGAGTTTTATTCGAAAATGTTTTTTTATCATAGGTTTTTGAGTCCGATTGAGCAAGTACTTGAACTACTGCACTTTGTATTTCACCATTATAATCATTAATATAATTGACATTGTAATTATTTCCACCATTTCCATCATTAATAACTATACCTGAGGATATTAGAGTTTTGTTTTTACCAACATTCCAATTTTCAAACTCCTGAAAAGCTTGTTTACTAATCGTATCGGATGAAGCAACACCCATAACGATTGGAGATAGACTTGAATTAATATTCCTGTCATAAATTTTTGTGTCAGGTCGAGCTATTACAGAAACGGTTGCTTTGCTTATTGTGCCAGCCAATGTGTCCACATAATTGATGATGTAGTTTCCTCCGTTATTGTCGTCAGCAATGATTAATCCCGATGCCATTAGGCGTTTAGATGTCCCAATATGTTTGCTTTGAAATATCTGAACTGGTTTGGTTAAAACGGTATCGGTGTTTACTAATCCAAAAACTTGCGGAATTATTGTCGAAGATTTAGACCCATTATATACCCTATTGTCAGGCATTGCTTTTACTGTAGCATATGCTTTAGAGATGGTCCCATTTGCAGGCATGTAGGTAATTTTGTAATTAAGACCATTATTCCCATCTTCAATTTTTAATGCATCTGGAAAAATCTGTTTGTTACCTGTATTTTTGTCCTCAAAATTTTGAGTTGGGCTTGCTGTCAATGAATCTTTTCCTATCAAATTCCCACTAATCAGTGGCACACCTTTGGAGTTGGTAGAGCCATCGTATGTCTTAGTATCTGTAACAGCAGTAGCAATAAGTTGTATTGGAGTAATTTCACCTAAAGCAGTATAGTTATTTGGTAGCTGATATCTAATGGCATCTGTTCCTGTAATTTTATATTGTAAGTATATTTTTTTATTTGTACCAGCATGTACATCACTGTAATTTGCAGTGATAGATACTTGTACATCCGGATGTGCAGGAACAATTCCTGAGATTGTTCCTAGGATAACATTAGCTGTAGTGGATTTGTCGTAAACTTTTGTATTAGTAAGAATGGGACTCGGTGTAAAATAAAGTGTAATTCGCTCTGATTGAGTTACCACAATTGTTTTTGGAGCGATGCCATTTGCACTTATTGTAACTATCGCATGGCGAGCTAAGGTGGAAAAGTTTTCGGATGTTGCTGTAAATGTAAGAATGCCATTTTCGCTAAACGAACTTGGGTTTACGGTTAACCATGCTTGATCAGATGATGCTGTCCAATCAGTGTTAGAGGTAACTTCTACTGTAGCAGTACTGTTAGCTTCTCTTGTTACTGTAATCGAATCATGTGATATTGATAGTGTAGAGTATCCAATGGCTTGTGTAACTGATATCGTTTGAGATGTAGCGCCGGGAGCAGATACGGTAACAGTTCCTATTCTTTTTGAATCGGTGGTGTTTGCATTAAGTGAACGGATACTTATTGTCCCATTACCCGAAACAGGTGAAGAAGGTAGAACGACTATCCAACTGTCAGTAGAGCTTGCCGTCCAAGTGGTATTTGAATTTACATTTATTATTGGACTTGCAAGGCTTCCTGCATTTTTTGTCATACTTACTTTGTTGTTCGAAATCCAAAAGTTAAAACCATCGATGATGTGTTTAAATTGATTCCAAGCAGGGGTGTTGGAGTATGCATCTTTTTTACCCAAAGGTACATATAAGGTACAGGTGTTCTTGTCTAGTTTATCAAACACAGAGCTAGAAATTGGTATTGGTACTTGACTGACATTATCGATGGTCATAAAACCAGTACATCCATTAAACGCATCTACATTAATTGCTGTTATTGAACTAGGTAATGAAAGAGAATTGAACCCGCTACAGTTTTTAAATGTAGACACGTCAATGGTTTTTATTTTGCTAGGGACTATCAATGGACCTTGGAAACCCGAACAGCCTTCGAAAGCACTACTTCCTAATACACTAAGTGAATCCCCTAAATTTAAATTCCCATCAAAACCTTTGCATCCATAAAATGCAGAAGATCCTATCGTTAATGAATTTGAAGGTAATTGTAGTGAACCATTCAGACCTTCACAACCGTTAAATGCATTCGCTCCTATTGTTTTTAAAGTTGCTGGTATTGTCAACTGTTGTACTAATCCCGTACAGTGATAGAAAGCAGCATCACCAATGGTAGTAAGAGATGGAGGTAGCACAACTTCTGTAAGTAAATAACAGTTTTGAAATGCCGATGAACCAATTGACGTTACAGTGTTTGGTATGATGTACTTGCCTGTAGTACTGGTAGGTGCCGACATTAATAATGTAGTTGCTTTGTTGTATAGAATGCTGTCTTTGCTTCTATACGAAGGATTGGCTGGATCCACATGAATTTTCATTGGAGTATCACTAAAGCAGTATGTCCCAATTGATGTTGTGCTTGATGGAATAAATATATCGCTAAAACCTGTAGCACCTGCAAAAGCATTTGATCCTAATGTAGTTACAGATAATGGAATGTTTAAGTTGCCTGTGAATCCTTTACAGTCTCTGAAAGCTTCATCGCTGATACTTGTGACGGTTGTCGGGATATTTAAAACACCTGTAAGTTGGGTACAATTTTTAAATGAATACTTGTCTATCTTAGTTATGTTAGTAGGTAGTTTTACTTGGCTTAGCGTAATTTTTCCAGTATGAGTATTTGGGTCACAAAATGCATATGTTGGAATTGTGTTTGCAGGGTAAATGTCAGTAGCCGAACTAGATGTACCTCCTAATCCAGAGTAGGATGTAATACTGGTGTTAGTTATATCAAGTGTTACCAAGTTAGGCATATTGTCACGAATATACTTAAAGTCACGTGCATCAATGCTTCCTGTTAGTGTCAAGTTAGACATGTTGGGGTTGGTGACAAGTGTATTCAAACTACCAGGAGTAGAAACATTAATTGTTGCTGCACTGGCAATTGTAACCGAATATATCAATACACATAAATATGTAAAATATCTCATATTCATAGATATGTAGTTTGAAATTGCATGGGTTTATTCAATATCCAAGTTGTAATTATTGGTGTTGAATATTAAAAATATGATTCAATAAGCTAAAGCTACGAAATATACTCAATATTAAGCAATTTTTTTAATAATTCCTTTTTTTTAAGCTTTTTATTTGTGTATAAAGCCATTTTTATCATCAATAAAATAAAAACGAATTTATCATTTGAAGTTTTGAAATAAGCCTTGGTAACTCAATAGATAGCGATAGCCTTTTTGCTAATGCAGAAACAAGGATGAATGAAGTAGGAATAGAGTTTAAATATCTTCAATACATAGTAAAATCAAACTTGAATATTAAGTTTGAAAAACATTATTCCGAGATTCTATGTATCAATGGGTAAATAAAATAAAATGCTACTTCCATGTGTTTTTGTTGTTAGTCAACAATGCTGCAAAGCCAGTGAAAGTAACATAGAAAGGGTAAATTACTGATAGAATTATCGTATTTAGGAACGGATTTCGGATTTGAAAGAAATCCTTAAAAGCTAAAATGAATATTCCATCTACAATTAATTTCAAAAAGAAGAGGTATGCTAATTGTGTAAAAAGGCCAATCCATACAAGAGCAGAAATGCTTAATGACACCATCGAAATGCTAATTGTAAATACTATTATGGCAATAGTAATGATAACCCAATCGTTATAAGAAGTTGATTTTGAAGCCCATCTCTTTCTTTGGGTGAACAAATCAATAGGATGATTGATGGCTTGAGTAGCAACAATAGCTGTTTTGGATTTGATGAATTTTATACTGGCCCCTCTTTTTTTTAAGCTTTGTAAAAGAAATATATCATCACCTGACAGAATTTCATATCTTAATTCCGATTGAGATTCGAGCCAAACAGATTTTTTAAAAGCAATATTAGCCCCATTACAAAGAAACGGTAATCCAATGGCAGCCCCACCAGCTCCTGAAGCTACCATGGATGCAAACTCCAAAGCTTGTAGGTCTTCCCATATCATCCCATTGCTTTTAACCATTACTGGACCAATAGTTAAATCACAAGAGTAATGTTCAAAAAATGTAACTATCGACTCCACCCAACGGCTATTAGGGATACAATCAGCATCCGTGCAGAGAATCAATTCTCCTTTTGCCTGTTTTATACCTTCATACAATGCCATTTTCTTTCCATTCTCAGTAGCATTTATGATGGTTAAGTTGTTTATTAAATTTCGTGCAGTATCTAATTCTTGGATTGTGTTGTCGGAGGAATGATCGTTGACAATTACTAATTCAAAATGTTTGTATGTCTGATTCCTAAGTGATTCAATCAAATGAGGAATATTGACTTCTTCATTTTTACATGCAATTACTATGGATATTGAAGTTGATTTGGAAACAAGTACGTTTTGGGAAAAAGTTTCCATCCGTAGCCATCCTAAAGTCAAAGAAATGAATGTAATTGCATAAATGAAGCAAATTAGGAAGACGAATAATTCAAGCATTCATTGTGAATTGAGGAATTTTAATTTGATTTACATGTATTACATGTGCCTACATATGAAATTTCTAATGATTCAATCTCAAAATCATTGCTGCATGGTATCACATACATACTTTCATCTAAACTGAAAATATCATGTACTTTTTCGCATCTCTTGCAAATAAAATGAGCATGAGCGGATGTGTTTATATCATAACGTGCATTTTTTTCATCTAAAGTGAGCATTCTAACAGCGCCTTGCTTTACAAATAAATGTAAGGTGTTGTAAATTGTAGTCTTTGATAGGGTAGGCATTGAAGGTGAAAGCGCTGTGAAAATTTCATCAATGGTTGGATGGATTCTGTTATGAATTAAAAAATTCATAACAGCGCTTCTTTGTACTGATGGTTTGATAGAATGATCCTTTAAATACTTGTGTGATTCGAATAAAGCTTCCATAGGAATTTTAAAATTTGCAGTATACAATTTGTAAATATTAACTGACTAATTATTAGATTGTATGTTAGGTTTTTTTTAAGGTACAAATGTATAAAATAATGTTATATATACAAAAAATGTCGTATTAAACAATCTACGACATTTTTCATTAGCATAAAAAAATCATCCAAAGATTGTTAAGTCTTTGGATGACAGTAATAATTATAAAATATTGATTTCTTTAAGTACATTATTGGTAGCACGTACAGCGCTAGCACTTTTTTCAAACAAAGCGGTCTCTTCAGCATTAAGTTTGTAATCAATAATTTCTTCTATTCCACCTTTTCCAATGCGTACGGGTACTCCGATACAAATATCATTTTGACCATATTCACCCTCAAGAGATACGCAACAAGGAATGATTTTCTTTTGATCGTGAATGATAGCTTCTACTAAATAGGCTGATGCAGCTCCTGGTGCATACCATGCTGATGTTCCCAAAAGTCCTGTAAGAGTAGCTCCACCTACCATGGTATCAGCCACTACCTTGTCCAAAGTCGCTTTATCTAAGATATCAGCTACCGAACGGCCTTTGTAGGATGCAAAACGAGTTAATGGTATCATTGTAGTATCACCGTGTCCACCAATCACCATACCTTCTACCTCATTGGGATTGCAATTTAATGCCATGCTTAAATAGCATTTAAAGCGAGAGCTGTCTAATGTACCACCCATACCAATTACTTTGTTTTTTGGGAGACCAAGTGTTTTAAGAGCCAAATAAGTCATTGTGTCCATCGGGTTTGAAACGATAACAATGATTGCATTTGGTGAATATTTTAGGATGTTTTCGGCCACTGATTTTACTATACCAGCATTTACACCAATAAGTTCTTCTCGAGTCATACCTGGCTTACGTGGTATACCTGATGTGATTACCACTACATCAGAATTGGCAGTAGCAGCATAATCATTTGTACAACCAACGATGCTTGAATCAAAACCTAATAAGGTCGCTGTTTGCATCATATCCAATGCTTTCCCTTCTGAAATACCTTCCTTCACATCTAGCATTACTACTTGATCTGCTACTTCATTAAATGCGAGTACATTTGCACAGGTGGCGCCTACATTTCCGGCACCTACTACGGTTACTTTTGACATAATAATTATTTTTTTATTAGAAATTTTGAAATTTATTTAAGGGTTAAAAAATATAGCTATTTCTTTGAATTATTGTTCTTTATAAATACGCGTTTCCGTCACATAAGTTTACTGAACATTGTTTGATGTCAAATTCATTTAACTGATTAATTTGGTAAAGCATGATTTGCTTTTAAAGCAAAATCACTTTATTTTGATAGTAGATTTGTCAAATGAATTGTTGTCAAGCATGTTGTAAGTTCTAGCTTTTGGCATAAAGCTTGAATCTATGTTTTTACAAAGATACAATATATAACCTAATTATTGAAAAGTTTCATTGTTATTTTGGTTAAAATTAGTCGAATCTAAACTTTCATAATTGGAATAGTACTGTTTTGAATAATTGTAATAAAATGCTTACCTTTGTAATCAAGATTAGCTATTCGACTATACAAAGAATTATCAATCATTTAAATATAAAACAAAATGCAAACTATTGACAAATTTGACTTTGCTGGCAAAAAGGTTTTTGTTCGAGTGGATTTCAATGTGCCATTGGATGAAAACAAAGTAATTACTGACGATACAAGAATTCGCGCAGCCCTTCCTACTTTGAAAAAAATTCTTGCAGATGGTGGAAGTGTTATTATTGCTTCACACATGGGTAGACCAAAAAAGAATCCTGATATGAAGTATTCTTTACAATCTATTTTATCACATGTCTCTACACTGCTAGGAGTAGATGTTAAATTTGCTCCAGATTGTGCTAGTGCTCAAGCTGCACAAATGGCAGTTGATTTGCAACCAGGTGAGGCTTTGATGTTAGAAAATCTACGCTTTTACGAAGAAGAAGAAGGTAAACCTCGCTTAGAAGATACAGCAACTGATGAGGAAAAAGCTGCTGCTAAAAAAGTTACCAAAGAGAAACAAAAAGAGTTTACTGCAACCTTAGCATCTTATGCTGATTGTTATGTGAATGATGCTTTTGGAACTGCACACCGTGCTCATGCTTCTACTGCTTTGATTGCCAAACATTTTTCAGAAGAAAATAAAATGTTTGGATATTTAATGGAAAAAGAGGTTGTTGCTGTTCAAAAAGTAATGACTGATACCCTACGTCCTTTTACTGCAATAATGGGTGGTTCGAAAGTTTCTTCAAAAATTGACATTATCGAAAACCTATTGACAAAGGTTGATAACTTAATTATCACTGGCGGTATGTCGTTTACATTTGCTAAAGCATTGGGTGGAGAAATAGGAAATTCACTATGTGAAGATGATAAATTAGAACTTGCTCTTGAACTTTTAGAAAAAGCAAAAGCAAATGGGGTGAATATCGTTTTGCCGGTTGATGCGAAAGTTGCTGATGCATTTAGTAATGATGCTAATACTCAATTTGTTTCTGATCATGCAGTACCTGCTGGATGGTTAGGACTAGATATTGGTCCAGATACTGAAGTGAAATTTGCTGAAGTAATCAAAAATTCTAAAACCATTCTTTGGAACGGTCCAACTGGGGTTTTTGAAATGGATAACTTTTCACACGGTTCACGTTCTGTAGGCGAAGCCATTGCAGAAGCTACTGCAAACGGAGCTTTTTCTCTTGTAGGTGGAGGTGACTCTGTTGCATGTGTTAATAAATTTGGTCTAGTAGAAAAAGTTTCGTATGTGTCAACTGGAGGTGGAGCTTTATTAGAAGCAATCGAAGGGCGTGTGTTGCCAGGTATCGAGGCAATAAGAGGCTATTAAGTTGCACACAAAAATAATCGATCTGAATGTCGATTGTTTTTTTGGAAATTAGAAAATTTTGATTCAACAAATGAGGCTATTTGGAGTACCCAGATAGCCTCATTTTTTTTTAAGCATTTACTCCATATTTCACTTTTGAAAATCCATATTTGCTAATCAATTTTAGCCAATGAATTTATCTCTTTCAAGTAGTAGAAGTTATTTCATTCTCATGAAATAATTAATTATTTTCCATTCTTCAATATGTTAATTCAAGTTGAAAGAATGTGTCGGTCTTTTTAGAATTTATTTTTTCAACAGCAGTAAAATCTTAGAGGTAGTTCAATTACTTACAACAATCTCGAAATTATGGAATTGGCCATTTGATGTTTTTAAACGACCGTAATAGATGCCTTGGATAAAATTGATGTTTAATTGGTTGTAGTCTTCAACTTGATCGTTTTTGTAAACTTCAATTCCTTGAGTGTTGTAAATGTATAAAGTTGAGCCTTTTAGTTCAGACTCTTTGAAACCTATCATTTCAATAATACATGTTTGATCCCTGTTCAAAATGTTTGGAGATACTTTCACTTTTTGAATCTTGGGCTTGTTAAAAGCTTTTCCACATACCCCTTTGCTTTTACCATCTAAAGTTATTACTTCAAGTGAATAGGTTCCTACTAGTCCATTCGCATCGTAATAGAATTGTAAAGTAGCTCCTGGTATAATTTGATTATTGTGATACCACTGATAGTTGGTAAACGATTTGCTGCTATTATCGCAAATAACAATATCGTCAAATTTTGAGACAATTAAACTTGAAGACAAACCAATTGTAAATTCAAAATCGTAAGCTGGACTTTCGCCTCCATACTCATTGGCAAGTTGCAAAGTTCCAAGATATGTTCCAGATTTGAAATTGTTAGGAATAATGAAGCTTAACACTCCTTTGTTAGTTTTGTCAGGAAGTGGCGTGTAGTCTATGTTTTTTAAACCCTCATTTGTTGCATTAGTATCAAAAGTAATTCGATATTTACTTGCTTCACCGCTAACAATACTATATGCAATATTGATTTCGCTCCCTTCACAGCCATCGCTGATAGTGTCTAATGGGTTTAGTTTGAGATGTTCTAAGATTTTTCCATCATTAAACATCATATTGCTAGGTACTGTATAATTGGGACTTGAAGTTCCATTCAATTGATATTGAACTGTTATAGCTTTGTTGATACCAATTTTCTCATCATCAAAATTGGCTGTGGCTGTCAAAGAAATACTCAATGAGTCTAAAGGATATACGCCTTCTAAAGTACCCTTATCTATTATTTTTGTAGAATTAGTACCATCATACATTTTTATATTTTCAACTTTTGTGCCCTTTATAGTCAATGTCTTTGGTGTTATGGTTCCTTGATATGAAACATAATCCAATGGTGGAAGGTAATTGTTACTTGCGCTGCCGGTTAGTGTATAAGAAACAGTAATAGTTTTTGAACTTCCCACATTTATATTGTCATAGTTGGCGCTTCCAATAAGCGATACATTTGCCATATCAAATGATAATACATCCGATAACATTGATGGCGTAATGCTAGCTGTAGTAGTAGCATCATAAACCTTACTCAATGTGAGTGATGAAGGAACCGAAGTTGAAGTTTGCAAACTGAGAATTGTAGCACTTACATCACTGGGTTGTAGTAATAGGTAGTTTCCTACATCCTTTCCTATCAAACCAAATGCTGTATTAATGGGTATGTTTTTACCAGCATTACTTTGTTTGAAAGAAGCCGAAGTGGTATTGGTCAATATTACATCTTCAGATCCTACTATTCCTGTTAAAGTCGCATTTTGAATAGTGGCATTGGAGTTCCCGTCGTATTTTTTGTCAATACCAATAGTGTTGACAACAGTTAGCTTTTTGGGTAATATGTTTGCTGATAGTCCACTTGGCTGCTTTAAAGTATAGTTGAATGCATCAACACCTTTCAGAGATAGCGAAATATTTACAGCAATGTCATTCCCAGGTTTTGCTTGAGCAAAACCTCCAACTATTGTGTCTAATGTTACATCGTCTCCAGAAATGATGCCATTTAATGTTGCATTTGAAATTGTTACTTTTGTTGTGCCGTCGTATTCTTTGTCATCCGCTCTGGTCGATGTAGTAAGTATTATAAGGACATCTGCTTTTTTTATGGTACCCGTATTAGTAGAAGTGTAGATTATTTGATAATTATTCCCTCCATTTCCATCTTTTATAACCATTCCTTTTGGTGTTATAGTTTTGTTGACACCTACCTTTCGATTGTCAAAGTATTGCCTAGGTAGGCTGTCGATAATGTCTGGTGCAATTACATTGCCTGTTTGAAGTGGAGTTACAATTGAATTCGTAGTTCCATCGTAGGTTTTAACATCCGATTGCGCTTTAATAGTGATTAAAACAGGTGAAATTAGTCCTGAAGTATTTGACACATATTTTATGTTGTAATTATTCCCTCCATTTCCATCTTCAATTACGAGCCCACCTACAAGTATTGTCTTATTTGTTCCTGCATTTTTATTGTCAAAATTTTGTTTAGCCATTTTGACAATTGAGTCAGAGCCAATCAAACTACCAGTCATTACTGGTGATTTACTAGATGCATTATTGCCGTCATAGGTTTTGTTGTCGGATTGTGCAGTAATTGTGATATCTATTGGAGTTATTTCGCCAATGGCCGAATAGTCGGTTGGACAAAAATATTTAGATGCATCATTTCCTGAAATGATATAAGAAATGGTGATTTTTTTTCCAGTACCAGTATTTGCATCCGAGTAGCTAGCAGAGGCAGTTACATTTACATCTGGAAATAATGGATCAACACCAGACATAACCCCAAGTATTATTTTAGCATCCTTTTTTTTATCGTAAGGTTTTGAAGTTGTAACAATAGGTTCTGGTGTAAACATTAATGTTATCTTGTCCGATTGAGTTACAACCACTGTAATTGGAGCTACACCTGATGCAGAAATTGTAACATTAGCAGATCGAGTAGCAAAATTAGGGTTTGCTTGTGTGGTAGTAAATGTCAAGATTCCATCATCAGTTCCACTAGCAGGATTAACAGTTAGCCACGGTTGGTCAGAGATTGCTGTCCAAGTTGTGTTTGAAAATACAGTTATGTTGGATTTCGCTCCAGCTTCTTTTGCCACCATACTTGTTTTTGAAGATACATCCAAAGTTGGGTCTCCAGCTTCTTGTGTAATTGTAATATCTTGGGTTACACCTTCTGTAGTAGTGATAGTAATAGTTGCTATTCTTGGTTTGGTATAAGGATTTTTAGTTAATGAAGTAACTATTAGAGGACCACTGCCGTTAGTAGGGGAAGTAGGGCTCACTGTAATCCAATGGGCATTCGATGTGGCAGTCCATGTGGTATTTGATACTATATTAGTTGTACCATTACTTCCAGCTGTTTTTCCAACATAAATGACAGAATCAACCGGTCTAAATCCTTTACCTTCAATGATGTATTTGAAATCTTTCCATACGGGAGTATTTTTATACAATGATTTGGAACCATCAGGTACAAATAGGGTAGTGTTTGATTGATTAACGTTTTTAAATACAGTATTTGATAATGATACAGGAGTGTTTCGTTCTTCTTTGATAGATAATAGTCCATTACAACCATTAAATGCATCAGAGCCTATTGTACTTACTGAATTTGGGATAGAAACTTCTGTAATTCCTTTGCAATTTTTGAAAGTTGAATTGCCAATTTTTTTGATTAATGGAGGGATAACAACCTGACCTTTTATGCCACTACATCCTTCGAAAGCCGAATTGCCAATGGCACCCAATGAATCGTTAAATGTTAAAGTTCCATTAATCCCAGTGCATCCTTTGAAAGCACTATTTCCAATAGATATTTGACTTTTAGGAAAAGCTAAATTACCATTTATGTTTTCACAACCTTCAAATGCTTGGTCGCTGATCATTTCTAATGTTTCTGGAAATTTTAACTCTTGAGTCATGTCTGAGCAATAATAAAATGCACCAGAACCAATGTGTTTCAAATTTGGAGGAAAAACTATCTCGCCCATTGTCTGACATTTTTCAAAACAATGAAATGCTATAGCAGTTACCGTTGAAGGAACTATATATTTACCAGTAAGATAACTTGGACCATGCATCAATAAAGTCATATCTTTAGTAAACAAAAAGTCATTATTGGCGACATAGGATGGATTGGTTGGGTCAACATTTACTTTCATCGGAGTAATGTCAATACAACCAGCTGTAATGTCGGTTGTAAAGGGTGTTATATTTATTTCTGTGATATTGGATGCACCTTCAAATGCATGAAAGCCAAGTGTGGTACAGGTGGCAGGTATGTTAAGCACACCTGTTAATCCAGAGCACAAATAGAAGGACATATCGCCAATAAAGGTAACACCATCTGGTATGATTAATTGTTGATGTAAATTCGAACATCCTTCAAATGCTTCGTAATCTATGCCTTTGAGTGTTTTAGGGAATGTGATCGAATTTAATGATGGCTTTCCTGTGGTGGTTACTGGGTCGCAAAATGCAAATGCGGGCACAATATCTGATGCGTAAGTGTCACTTGTCATTTCGGAAGTGCCACCTATTCCATTATAACTTGCTATGTTTGAGTTTTGTAGGTCAACGGTAGAAAGATTGGGCATACTATCTCTCATGAATTTAAAATCACGAGCATCAATAGTTCCAGATATGGTAAGATTGGTTATTGAACGGTTGGATATTAATGTGTTCAAACTACCTGGTTGAGTCATAATCACAGTAATTCCCTTTCCATATTGATGGTATAGAATTATAATAATTGCTATGAATAATGACTTTTTCATGTAGATATTGAAGATTAAATTTGTTTAGTTTAACTCTAAAACATAATAGTTCTAAATCTCAGCTTAGCAAAGATCTAAAAATTAATTTTCGAGTTACTTTCTGTGTTCAATTATTTCATAATTAAACTAATATTGAACACTAACATAGTTTTATTATAAATATAAATTAAATTATAATGATTACAAAATAGAGTTAATTTGTTTTTTATGTAATTAACAAATATAAGTTCAATGAAATCAATTATTTATATATTGATGTGGAGAGATAAGTTTGAGTGATATTATAAATATTTAACAGTATAATGACTGTTTTGTCTGTTTAAATGTTGCTTAATGTTGAAAATTAAGTATTTTGTCCTATTTTAGGTGTGTTTGTAATACTGCCAAAGGACTAGATTCAATCAGCATATTTGATTTACATTGAGTAAACTCAAAACCCTTGAGCTAATTTATGTCGGGGTTCAACCTCATAGAATCATTCTGTCCATTTTCAAAACTTATAATGGTTAATTCGGTTTGAATAATGTTTTATGTATTAATAATAGATTTTTTACATTTCACATGGCTTGTTCGCATATTAACATTCCCTTGGGTATCAAGGTTTATTTGTAGTGTTCATATTATTTTATCATCATTCAATTCGAGTTGAATGGTATTAATATATCATAGTAGCTTCACAATTCATTTCAATTTTGTAAATTTGTATTTATATCATGCTGAATCTTTAAGTAATCAAACTTCTTAACTAATTCTGTGTTATTAACCAAAGAATTATTCAATTAAATAAATAATAATAAGAAAGAATGAATAACAAAAGGACGAAAGGTCCAAATATATTTGCTGTTTTAGCTCCCTATAGAGTTCGAGTGTATCTAATGATTTTGGTAGCACTATTGGCAAATATTATTGGATTGTACATTCCTAAATTACTAGCTAGTGGAATCGATAGCTATGCTATTGGACAATTTAGTTATGAAAGCTTTGTGATTAAATTTATTTTCTCTTCCATATTTATTTTTGTGTTTACTTTCATACAAGGTTTGTTTCAAACCTTTGTGTCAGAATTGGTAGCAAAGGATTTACGTATGAAAATTGCTGATAAGATATCCCGTCAGAGTTTAGCGTTTATAAATCTTGCCAATCCTTCAAAACTCCTAACTAACCTTACAAGTGACATTGACTCTGTTAAGATGTTTGTCTCTATGGCTGTGGTACAGCTGGCATCATCCATCTTTATTATCATAGGAGCTAGTGCATTGCTAATTTCTATTGATTGGAAATTAGCTTTGGCTATTATATCCATTATTCCCATCATAGGCGGAGCTTTTTATTTGGTATTCAAACGAGTAGGTGTACTTTTTAAAAAGAGCCGTGAGGTAATTGACTGGTTAAACAAAGTAATTAATGAAAGTATCATGGGCGCTGCATTAGTGAGAGTTCTAAATTCTCAGACTTTGGAATATACTAAATTCTTCAATGCCAATACACAAGCCAAGGATTTGGGCATTTCTATTTTGAGCCTTTTTGCCACTCTGATACCTATTGTGGTATTCGTAAGCAATATGGCATCTTTGGTAATTTTGTTGTTGGGAGGACATTTTGTGATTTTGGGTGATATGTCGTTGGGAGATTTTGCTGCTTTTAGTTCTTATTTAGCTTTGCTTATATTTCCAATTATGATGATAGGATTTATTAGCAATTTTGTAGCTCAGGCTTCAGTAGCATACGGACGTTTACTTCAAGTAATAGATGCTCCTGATACCGAAGATATGGGTACTGTCAATGTGAAACTAAACGGAAGAATTGAAATGCAGGATGTGTCGATGATATATGGCGATAAACCTGCTCTGAAAGGGGTGAGCTTGACACTACAGCCAGGTAGTCGTACTGCAATTATTGGTCCTACTGCGGCCGGTAAAACACAGTTGCTCTATCTGCTAACGGGTTTGATTCAGCCTAGTAGTGGTGCGATTCGCTTTGATGGTGTCAGTCTCATGGATTTTAATAAAGAGGTGTTTCATCATCAAATTGGATTTGTGTTTCAAGATAGCATCATGTTTAATATGAGTCTAAGAGAAAATATTGCCTTTAATGAAAACGTCACCGAAGAACTCATGCAAAGAGCCATTGATACTGCCGAGCTGCATGATTTTGTCGATTCACTACCCGAAGGGCTGGATACCTTGGTGAGTGAGCGAGGAAACAGCCTATCTGGTGGACAAAAACAAAGAATTATGTTGGCACGAGCATTGGCAATAAATCCCAAAATTTTACTATTAGATGATTTTACTGCACGAGTTGACAACCAAACTGAGCAAAAAATACTTGATAATATTGCCCGAAATTATCCTAATATTACTTTGTTGACAGTTACTCAAAAAATTGATTCAGTGAAAAATTATGGACAAATAATCCTATTAGAAGAGGGTGATATTATTGCTCGTGGCACGCACCAACATCTTATGGAGGTCTGCCCTGAATACGTTCAAATTTTTAATTCTCAGCGAAGCACCAATGTTTACGAACAAGCTCATTAACATTATACTTTTTAAGCCACTAAAGAATCTCATTGATATAATTTCATGAACTATAATCTACATCTAAACAATGGTAATACTGAATCTCAAAGATTGAGTACTATTGGTGCCATAAAGAAACTCTTGCAATTGCTCGGACAAGAACGAAGTAGGTTGTATCTTGCCATGTTTTTTATTTTTATCAATTCGGGACTGAACTTAATCGCTCCATTTTTAATCGGTCATGCTGTTGATAACTATGTGGTTACACACAATTATGATGGTGTGATACGATATGCAGCAATACTTTTTGTAATTTTCTTATGCGCTTTGGTGAGTGGTTATACGCAAACACAACTTACTGGTAGGGTAGGACAGAGGATGCTCTTTAATTTGAGAAATTCTATTTTCAATAAGCTTCAAGAGTTGCCTATCGATTTTTTTTACCAAAATAAGGCCGGTGATTTGATTTCACGTGTCAACAACGATACGGATAAAATTAATCAGTTTTTCTCTCAGTCACTGGTACAGTTTATGAGTTCGATTTTCACCATGATAGGTGCAGGTGTTTTTCTTTTAACTATCAATATTGAACTAGGAATAGCAGCGCTTTTGCCTGCCTTAGCTCTGTTAATCTTTACAAGAAGTACCTCGTTATGGGTAAAAAGCAGTAATGCTGCAAGTATGAAAGCCACGGGTATGCTAAGCTCGGAGATACAGGAAAGTTTGAATAATTTTAAGGTTATAGTGGCATTTAATAGACGAGATTATTTCCGCAAACGCTTCTCCGAAGTAAATGAGCAGAATTATGCTACCGCAATTAAAGCTGGTATTGCAAGCAATATTTTTATTCCCGTTTTTGGACTTTCGTCCAACATAGGTCAAATGGTGGTGTTAGGCTTTGGTATATACCTTATTTCTATCAAATTGTTTTCTATAGGATTGCTAATAAGTTTCTTATCATATATCAATCATTTTTATAATCCACTACGACAGCTTGCGTCCTTGTGGGCCAACTTTCAGGTAGCACTAGCTGGTTGGGACCGTATATCTCAAATTTTGGTTTTAGAAACTAATTTGCCTGTTATACCTTCGTCAGATACAGTTGATAACCAGTATTTGATGTCATTCAAAGATGTTAGTTTTGCTTATGTCGAGGATAGGTTTGTTTTAAGAAATGTATCCTTTGACCTTGAACGAGGTAAGACATATGCATTTGTAGGCCCTACTGGTGGGGGTAAAACAACTACTGCATCACTCATGGCACGACTCTATGATCCCACTTCAGGGACAATTCTACTGAATGGTAAAGATATTCGTTCGCTTACATCTGCTGTTAGAACTGCAAGCATAGGATTTATTTTACAAGAACCATTTCTGTTTACAGGTACATTGCGTGACAATATTCTATACGGAAATGCTGAGTATGTTGATCTGACAGATGATCAGTTGATGCAATTATTAATTGAATCTTCGCTGGATGAGTTAATCGAAAGATTTGATGGTGGTTTGTTTGCCACCATTACTACTACATCTGATGATTTGAGTCTTGGTCAAAAGCAACTTATAGCTTTTATTCGTGCAGTTTTACGCAAGCCAGAGCTGCTGATATTGGACGAGGCGACAGCTAATATTGATACTGTAACTGAGAAACTATTGGATCAAATCTTGTTGAAACTACCTTCCACAACAACAAAAATCATAATTGCTCATCGCTTAAATACAATAGAAAGTGCCGATCAGATATTTTTTGTCAATTCAGGAACATTAATCAAAGCTGGCTCATTGCAAGATGCAGTTCAATTATTAATGAATGACCTAAGATATAGTTAATTAATTACTGACATCTATTGTCTTTGTTTGGACAATCTATGATAGATGATACATCGTGGTGTTGAAGAAGATTGTTAACTAGTTCATTGTCAAAACCTGCAATTTTTATATCTCCAATTTTTATCAAAGGTCGGCGAATTAACAATGGATCAATGATCATAGCTTCTAGAGCTGTTTGCTCATTCATTTCATTAGGTTTGATTTCACCGTTTTTAATCCGTGGAGCTGAAGGATTAAACCAATCTACAACAGGCATATTCCCAAAGTAAGTTCGTAATGTAGCTGTATCCCAATTGTTGCTTATAATTGAATACAAGCTAACCTGATGCCCATACATCTCTAGCATTTTTCGTTGTTTGGTGTTATTGATACATCCAGGCTTTTCATAAAAGTCAATAATTGCCATTGTTTTTATAGGTTTTTTTTATGATCTATCAGTTTTTTGTTCAGTTCATCCCAAAGTTTACAAGCATCATAGGTTGATTGTGCCATTTTAGGAATTTCTTCAAATGCTACTGGTAATCGGTCTTCTATCAAATCATGTAATTCACTTGCTTTTTGAGATAATACAAACCGTGCTTTACTTACTTCCTTTTCTAATGCTTTGATTTCGTCTAATGTCATGGTTGAACTTTTCTCACTCCCAAACCAAAATTTATGCCAATTCTAATTTTAAACCTACATGTTTGTGTAATGTATTGATTAATAAAAGTATATGTGGAAGTGCCTGTTGGATTATTGCATGATTAATATCTTTTTTTCTTACATTATTGTCTGTTTTTATTGTATGTTTCTACATGAAAGTATTAATTCAAACGAAAAATACATTCTTATTATAATAGCTCGATGAGTTGATAAAAACAACAGAGGCTTAATGGATAAATGTCCATAAAGCCTCTGTAAATAGTTGAAAAATATTGTTTTAGTTTTAAAACTTATTTTTTAGATGGAGCAGGTGTAGCTTCTGCAGGTTTGTCCAATCCTAGTTTCTTTTTAACCAATGCACTGACATCATTTGAGTTTGGTGATTGATAAATGATACTTTGAGCACTAATATCAAAAATGTATAAATACTTGTTCTCAACGCCCACTTCATTAATTGCTTTTTTTACTTTCTCAATTACTGGAGCAAATAGTTCTTGTTGTTTTTTTTGAAGATCTGTACTTGCAGTTTGTTGGAAAGTAGTGATGCGTTGTTCCATTTCAGCAATCTCGCTTTGACGAGCTTGTTTAATCGTTTCAGGCATGGTTGCTTGCTTCTCTTGATACTCTTTAATTTTTTTTGTGTACTCTTCACGCATTTTTACCATTTCTTTTTCCATCTCAGACTGTAAATCTGATAATTTTTTTTCAATTGTTGCACGTTCAGGCATTGCAACTAGTATTTCTTGCGTGTTTACATGACCTAGTTTAGTTTCTTGCCCGATAATAAAATTGAGCGGAAGAAGACACAGTAACGAAAATAAAATTTTTTTAAGCATGATTATTTGTTTATTAATTGTTTCTGATTCTATCAATGAGATGCAAATTTAACTATTTATTTTGAATATCCCAATTTTTGAAGTACTGCATCACTAATGTCAATTTTTGAAGAGGCAAAAATTATACTAGCATCTGAACTTTTATCAAATACAAACTGTAAGTCCTTTTCTTTACTTATTTCCTGTACAGCAGTAAATATTTCATCCTGAATAGGTTTCATAAGGCTTTGACGTTTTTTGTAGAGTTCTCCCTCAGGACCAAAATAGCTTCTTTTCAATTCTTGAGCAGCTTTTTCTTTGGCTACTATTTCTTCTTCACGTTTTACTTTTGCTTGTTCAGTTAGAAAAACCAATTCAGTTTGATAGTTTTTGTACATTTTTTGTACTTCTTGATTCTGAGCGTCTACCTCAGCTTGCCATTTCTTTGACAATTGATTTATTTGTTCATTTGCCGTTTCGTATGAAGGAACATTTTTCATGATGTATTCCATATCTACCATCGCAAATTTTTGAGCATAGGATGTAAATGACAAACCAGCTATCAAGCATAACGCAATTAAATTTTTTTTCATAATCATTTCATTTTATGAGTTTGTTACCATTGATTGTTTAAAACAAATTACATACTACAAAATCTTTGCCATATTTATAAATAGGTTGATTTTAAAATAATTTGTCAATGTTTATTACTCTTTACTACAATTCTTGACCAAGAACAAAATGGAATTGACTTCCACTTGGTTTACCAATATCATTGCCTGTGGACTTATCTACCATACTGTCAAATCCATATCCATAGTCAATACCTATCATTCCTAACATAGGTAGAAAAACTCTAGCGCCTATTCCAGCACTTCTTTTCAGATTGAAAGGATTGTAGTTTTTGATTCCAGTATAGGCATTTCCCGCTTCAACAAAACCTAGGAAATAGACAGTAGCCGATTGTTCTAACATTAATGGGTATCGAAGTTCCATCGTAAACTTGTTATATAAATAGCCCGAACCAATCATTGAATTGTTTATTGTACTTTTTACATAGGGTGTTATACTACCATCTAGATATCCTCTAAGCGAAACGATTTCTGTACCAAATCCTGCAAAGTACATCATTCCACCACCACCCATATCATATTTCTCAAATGGAGTTTGCGCATTTGGGTGGTAATTGCCAAGATAAGCAAATTGAACCTTTGACATCAACACTAATTTACTATTATTTGAAATCGGTGTAAATGTTTTACTCATAAATGTCCACTTATGAAATTCTATCCATTTATAACGTTCTGCTGGATTGTTTAAAATATTGGGATCGTTGAATTTATTTGGATTGAAAAGAGAATACGGTGGAGTGAATTTGATTCCAAAGGAGAAAGATGATCCTGTTCTGGTATATAACGGGTTATCTATTGAATTTCTACTAATGGTTAAACCTAAACTGATGCTGTTGAAGTTCCCTTGAGACATTGGAAAATAAATACTTTTGTAGTTTTTAAGTGTGTATCGTAGATATGAAACTTCTTTGTATAATGTGAAGTAATCGTCAGGCCATGTTAATCGTTCTCCATTGCCGATACTAAAACCAAAAGTCTGAAAATATTTATCGGGATCCATTGAAAGCATATAGGAATTGTTGTATCTGCTTCCGTACATGTTACTGCCTCCTGAGTAGCCATACATTCCACCGTATGGGTTATAATAGGATGACATGTTTTGTACTTGTGAATAATCAGAATTAACCCCTGACATTCGTGTAAATGAAATTGAAGTAGATAAAGAGTTAGGTCTTTTACCTCCTAACCAAGGTTCTAAAAAGGATAAACTAAACGAGGTGTATTGATTTCCATTAGTGCGAGCATTAAGACTCAATGTTTGTCCTTCTCCTTGAGGTACAATTCGATATGTTTTGGGTTTGAAAATATTTTGAATTGCAAAATTGCTAAATTTAAGTCCAATACTACCAACTAATCCAGTGTATCCTCCATAACCTGCAGAGAGTTCAACCTGATCACTCCCTTTGGTTTGTAAATTATATGTAATGTCAACCGTACCATCTTCTTGGTTCGGTTGTATGTCAGGTGTCAATTTTTCGGGATTAAAATGTCCCATTTGAGCAAGTTCTCTGAGTGAACGCATGATATCCGATTGGCTATAGAGTTGTCCAGGTTTAGTCCGAAGTTCGCGTCTTACTACATGTTCATATACTCGAGTGTTACCTTTTATTGTAATTTCATTGATTGTTGCTGGCTTACCTTCAAACATCCGCATTTCTAAATCGATAGAATCGTTTTCGATTTTTACTTCAATCGGATCTACTTGAAAAAACAAGTATCCTCTGTCTGAGTATAGTTTACTTACGGCATTGTCGTCTGTTACAAGTTTGGCCATCAGGTTTTTATGATTGTACACATCGCCTTTTTTGATGCCAAGGACTGAATTTAAATAGTCAAAAGGATAAATGGTATTACCCACCCACTTGATTGTTCTAAAATAGTATTTTTTTCCTTCGTTTACTGTAATGAAGATATTGACACTTTTTTTGTCATGTCTAACAACACTATCGCTTACAATGAAAGCATCACGATATCCAATTTCGTTATATTTCTCTATCAACGCTGTTTTGTCTTTTTCGTATTCATCTTTTACAAACTTTCGTGTTCTAAATAGATTTAGAATATTCCCGTCGTTTGTTTTTTTCATAGCCAACCTTATTTTGTTTTTAGAAAGGTGGTCATTTCCAGTAATTGTGATTTTATTGACCAAAGTTTTTAGCTTTTTGTCCACTTCAATTTCAATTATCACATGGCCTGGCTTGTCGTTGTCGTTGCGTTGTAGAATGTCAATACTAGCATTTAGGAATCCCTTTTCTGATAAGTATTTATTGATCACTTTTTTAGCTTTATCTGAAATACTTGGGCTGATTTGATTCCCTTTTATTATGCCAATTTTATTCTCTAAATCAGTAATTTCAGATTTTTTTAAACCTTTAAAACTTATTTGAGATACTCTCATTCGTTCTTTTAGTGATATGGTAAGCCATATTTTACCATCTTTAATTTGTTTAGCTAATATTTTAATGTCAGAAAATAAGCCTTGCTTCCAAAACCTTTTAATTGCACTTGTAATAGCGTCACCAGGAACTGAAATAATGTCTCCAATAGCTAATCCAGAATAACCAATAATGACAAAGTCTTCGTAGTTGTCAGCTCCAGTAACAGTAATTTCAGCTATCTCATACTTAGGTGTATTGTTTGAACTTGAATATTCAATTTTGGGTGAAGATACAGAATCACTAGATATACTTGATTGCGCAAGAATAATAGGGGAAATAAAGAGTAAAATTAAAGAAGGTAATAGTTTAAAGTAGTTCATAAAATACTATGGTGTGTCGTTTCTTTATATTTAAGATATTATTTTCCGAAACGACGTTCTCTTTGTTGATAATCATAAATGGCTTCGTATAAACTTTCTTTTCTAAAAGCTGGCCAGTGTGTTTGTGTGAAATAAAGTTCGCTATATGCAATTTGCCAAAGTAAGAAATTACTTATTCTTTGTTCGCCACTAGTTCTGATTAATAAATCGGGATCAGGGATTTTGTTTGTTGTTAGGTGGTTGCTTATTATTTCATCGGTAATTGAGTCGATAGCAAGGTCGCCATTTTTTACTCGTGTCGCAATTAATTTAATGGCGTTGTTTATTTCCCATCGAGATGAGTAGCTTAATGCCAATACCAGTCCCAAACCAGTGTTGTTTGAAGTTGTTTTGATGCATTGTTCGAGTTTTTCGTTAGCCCCAGAAGGTAATCTTGATGTGTCGCCTATAGCAAGCAAACGAACATTGTTTTTATGTAAAGTAGGCGTTTCTTTTTCGATAGTGTCTATCAATAGAGACATCAAAGCATCTACTTCTGTTTGAGGTCTTCCCCAGTTTTCTGTGGAAAAAGTATATAGGGTTAGGTACTTAATTCCGATCTCTGCGGAGGCTTCAGTAATTTCTCTTACAGAAGTTACTCCGTATTGATGACCAATTATTCTATCCAATCCTTGTTCCTTAGCCCATCTGCCATTACCGTCCATTATTATGGCAATGTGTTGGGGAAGTCTGGATGTGTCAATTTTATCTAAGAGAGAAGACATTTCTTGTTGATTAATGTTTAAAAACTTTTGGTTTTTCTTGTGTGGTTTTTCTACAAGCGCAGTTTCGAACCCAAAAGTCGAATGTTATTGCAACTGTAAAATTTGATACAAAGTCTTTGTTCAATATGTTAGTTCCATTCAATCCATAAGGGTCTGCATATGCACCTAATCCCTCCACTTGGTCTGAATTCAATAATTTGTTTGACCATTGAGCATTGAAGTTCCAACGAGGAGCTAGTTTGTATTTGATGCCTACTCCAAAGTTTAATGCGCTTTTTATTCTTTCTACTGAATTATATTTAAAAAAAGTTCTTCCATAGCCTAAAAACACGTACGAAGTAAATCTCGTTGTTTTATGCTTAAACGGATTATGTGCTATGTCGTTGAAATTAAATTCCATATTGAAATCTAAAAATCGTACTGGATTAAGTATTGGTATCGATACATTTATATCTTTTGGGTCCAAGGCATCAGGAATATTAATTTGTGTTGCATTAAACTCAATTCGTCCAGCAATTCGTTGATTGAATCTATAACGCAATAATCCCCCGTAAGAAGGTTGTATGTACTTAAAAACTTGAGTGTTGGCATCCCCTATATAAAAGGCACCACCTCCTGCACCACCTATTTCAGCTTTGAATTCGTCTTGTGCGTTGGCTTGTGTACATACAAATGTCAAAGTACACAATATGCATATTCCCAGTGTTTTAAAATTCATAGTATTAAGATAAAGTTTAAATTTTAAATTCCAGATATTGCTGATAATTTAAATTGGCTACTTTTAGAGACTTTAAGGTCAACAAAAGTAATGATAATCTTTTAATGTTAGGAAATTGCGCGAAATTCAATGTTGATATTTAACAAAATATTACATTTTTTGATTGTGTCTTCTCTTCATTCAGTAAGTTGGAACTCTACGTATCTACCTATGCAAACGTTTTTTTAGTGCTAAATTTTCTTTAGTTGTCATGATGGCTTTTTCCTGTTCTGTTTTGTCTGATTGCCCACAAAGATGCAGAATGCCATGTATCATTACTCGATCAATTTCTTCTTCCAGATTAGTATTCAATTCTGCAGCATTTGAAGCAACAGTATCTAGACTTATATAAATATCACCTGATATTTTTTCTCCTTCTGAATAATCAAATGTAATAATATCAGTGTAATAATCGTGATTCAAAAACTGTTTGTTTATTTCCAAAATTTTTATATCATTACAGAAAACAAAGTTGATCCTCCCAATCTGTTTTTGATAATCTTGAGCAATTTGTCTAATCCATCGAATCACATTTGAATGTTCAAAATCAGCAATTTTTACTTCATCAAACTCGAAATGTATCATGAAATGCCTTTGTTTTTAATGAAAAAATAAATAGCCCAAAACAATAGCTGCTACTATACCAGCAATATCTGCTAATAATCCACATAACACTGCATAACGTGTGTTTTTAATCCCTACAGATCCAAAATATACCGCCAGTATGTAAAATGTTGTATCGGTTGATCCTTGAATGATGCACGATAGCCTACTGACAAAAGAATCAGGTCCATTCAACTTCATGGTATCTACCATCATACCTCTTGCTCCACTACCACTAAGTGGTTTCATTAGGGCTGTTGGTAATGCGCCAACAAATTCAGTATTCAATCCTGTGAGACTAACTAAATATGTAATCCCATTGAGCAAAAATGTCATTGCTCCAGAGGCTCTGAACATAGCTATAGCAACTAAGATTGCTATCAAATAAGGAATAATTCCAATAGCGACCTGAAAACCTTCTTTGGCACCTTCGATAAACGAATCATAAACATTTATTTTTTTTATAGCAGCACGTAAAACAAACGTTATAATTATCGAAAATATTATTATACTAGCAGTTATACTTGAGTAAGTTGCAATTTGTTCTTTGGGCATACCACTCAAAAAATAGATAATAGTTCCTATAAAAGCTGTGAGTCCTAGAAGGGTACCTATAATTGTTTTATTAAGAAGGTTGATTCTTTGATATATGGCTACACTAATCAAGCCAGTAAGTGCTGCAAAATATGTAGCTAGTAGGATTGGTAAAAACACATCAGCTGGATTTGCTGCTCCCATTTGAGCTCTATAGACCATTACACTTATAGGAATCAGTGTTAATCCAGCAGTATTCAATACCAAAAACATAATCATTGGATTAGAAGCAGTGTCTTTTACAGGATTAATTTCTTGCATTTCCTTCATCGCTTTCAATCCCATAGGCGTAGCAGCATTATCCAAACCCAACATATTGGCTGATATGTTCATAAACATACTTCCCATTGCTGGATGTCCTTTTGGAATATCGGGGAATATTTTTGTAAAAAAAGGTGCTACTAAACGTGAGAACGTATTGATTACTCCTCCTTTTTCTCCTATTTTCATTATTCCCAACCACATGGATAATACTCCTGTAAGACCCAATGATATGGTAAATCCTGATTTTGCCGCTTCAAAAGTTGCATTAATAATCTCTGGAAAAACTTGTGTATTTCCCATCAATAATGCTTCAATACACGCAATTGTAAATGCAATAAGTAAAAATCCTATCCAGATATAATTTAAAATCATAATGAGTCTTGTTCCAATAACTGATACTACAAAGATACACTATTTTTGTAATTTTACGTCTATTCCTATTTGTATTGATGCTTGAAGATTCTGAATAATACAAACGGCAATCACTGTTAGTAATAACAATGATTGCCGTTTGTGTTTTTTTTTAATGCTGAACTAGTTGCTGAACCTTATTTTGTTCGCTTTTCTAAAAGTTCCTTAACCAGTGGAGCAAGTTCTTGAGGTCTGCGTGCCACAGGAATTCCTGCATTTTGGAAAGCTGCGATTTTCTCTGCAGCAGTTCCACTACCACTGGAAATGATTGCACCTGCGTGACCCATTCTTTTTCCTTCAGGAGCCGATTGACCAGCAATAAAAGCCACTACTGGCTTAGTAATATGCTCTTTGATATATGCAGCAGCTTGCTCTTCTGCATCGCCACCTATTTCGCCAATTACAACTATAGCTTCAGTTTCAGGATCGTTCTCGAAAAATTGTAGGAGTTCTTTGTAATATAGACCAACAATGGGGTCTCCACCCATTCCAACACAAGTGCTTTGACCCAAACCAGCACGAGTTAATTGTCCAACCATTTCGTAAGTTAATGTACCGCTTCTACTCATCAATCCAACATTACCTTTCAAGAAAATATTGCCAGGTAATATGCCAATTAAGGCTTCGTCAGGTGAGATCAGTCCTGGACAGTTTGGGCCAATAAGCAATGTTCCATTTTTTCTAAGATATGGTGTTACCTTAACCATGTCCAGAGTGGGAACACCTTCTGAGATAGCTATCACTAATTTGATACCTGCCTCAGATGCCTCAAGTATAGCATCAGCTGCAAATGCAGCAGGGACGAAAATAATTGAAGTGTTAGCTTGGGTTGCTTTTACAGCATCTTCTACTGTATTGAAAATAGGTATACCATCTACTTCTTGTCCACCTTTTCCTGGTGATACTCCTCCTACAACATTAGTTCCATATGCTTTCATTTTTTTTGTATGGAAACCTCCATCTCTACCTGTAATTCCTTGAACGATTAGTTTTGTGCTTTTATTTACTAGTATGCTCATATTGATTAATATTTTGAGTGTTTTTTGATAGTTGTTAAATGACTTTTTATTTGCTTTCAGAGGCAAATTTAACTGCCATTTCAGCAGCTTCACCCATGGTTTGAACTACAGGTATGTTTAACTGTTTTATAATCTCAAGACCTTCTTTTGCATTGGTTCCCTCAAGACGAATTACAATCGGAATTTCAACCTTAATTTGATTAAATGCTTCTGCTAAACCTCTAGCTACATCGTCGCATCTAGTAATACCACCAAAAATATTAATCATAATTGATTTTACTTTTTTGTCTGAGGTTAATAGATTCATAGCTTCAATAACTTTCTGTGGATTTGAACTTCCTCCAATGTCCAAGAAATTAGCTGGTTTTCCCCCGTATATTTGAATCATATCCATTGTAGCCATTGCTAATCCGGCACCGTTTACCATACAGCCAATATCACCATCAAGGGGAATGAAAGCTAGTCCTTTACTTTTTGCATACAATTCTATTTTCTCGTCTTCGTCTGGCTCATTCATTAGTTCTATAGATTTTTGACGATAAAGTGCATTGTCATCAAAATTCATTTTGCCGTCTAAAGCTAAAAGATCTCCTTTTTCAGTTATTACTAGTGGATTTATTTCTACAATAGTGGAATCAGTATCTATAAATATTTGATAAAGTTTTTGAAATAAATCTGTAGCTTGTTTCACTAATGAAATATCATCAAATAGTTGAAAAGCTATTTTACGAGCAGTAAATGCTGTTAGTCCTAAGTCTGCTTCTATAGGGAATTTGATGATAGCATCAGGATTTTCTTTGGCTACTTCCTCTATTTCTACACCGCCTTCTTTACTAGCCATGAAAATCACAGATTTTGTGTTTCGATCAATTGTTAGACCTACGTAAAATTCTTTGTTGAATTTTACACCTTCTGCGATTAATATTTTTTCAACGGTACACCCTTTTATGTCCATGCCCAATATCTTACCTGCTGCATCGCGAACATCGTATTCAGTTCGTGCAAGTTTAACACCGCCTGCTTTACCACGTCCTCCTACTAATACTTGTGCTTTTACTACAACAGGCAATCCTAACTCGCTAGCCGCACTTACAGCCTCTTGAGTGTTAAAACATAATTTTTCTTTTGTTACAGCGATGCCGTACTTAGAGAATATCTCCTTTGCTTGGTATTCATGAATTTTCATAAGCTGTTCTTTCTTTTTTTTATTACTTTATATTATTTAATTGTGTACTCTTAATCCTTCTTTGCTAGTTAATGTTAATGTATTGGTGTTGAAATAATCAATAAATTCGTTTTCTAAATATGTATTTTACAAATTTTTATCTCTTTCAAATTTCAAAAATCAAAAATGACCTTTTCAATTTTGAAGATGTAATTTGTGTTGATCACAATGGACTCAATATGATTGATTATATATACCAATTTATAGGTAGTTTTCAGTGTAATGATACTAACTAATTGAAGTATATTAAATCCGTCGCCGCACGCAACCTATCTTTAACTATTGTTCCATTTAATATAATTAACATATCTCAATCGATTTTTTTTATAATATACCTTTTTGGTCTAACAAATTTCATGTGATGTAAATCGAAAAAGAGAAATATGTAAATCATTAACGATTTAATTTGTATAAATGTTCAAGAAGAAAGTGATTTTAGTAAGTTTATTCACAAATATAATATAGGTTCAGTAAAAGTCGTTTATTGTTGAAGAATATTTGTAATTGAATATTTAAAAGTGTTTGGAAGTAAATAAAAAAGTTCTATCTTTGCAAACCTATTCAAGGTTCGTTGGCCGAGTGGCTAGGCACCGGTCTGCAAAACCGTATACGGCGGTTCGAATCCGCCACGAACCTCAAAAGAAACCCCCGTTTGAACTCAATGTTTAAACGGGGGTTTTCTTTGATGGTGAAACCACTAATTAGTTGTAGGTAATGCATCAGTAATGGGGGCTGATGCTTTAAAGTCATTGTTGCGTATTAGCACTGCATTTTTTAAGGTGGATTCAGCAGAAGATGCAATTGGCAATGCAACTAGAATAATTCCAACTCCTATACCCGAAAGTGCGATGTTGGTAAATAGTCCGTATCCCAAACAATAACCTCCTGCGAATGATAGAACGTAAGCTACATTAGCCGTTGATTTTGCTTCCTGGGTGAGTGTATGCGCCCGTTTGTTAGAGCGAAGCAGCTCATATAATTCATTGTTAGTAAGTTCTCTATTGTTGTGGGAATACTTATAGCCAAGTCCATTTTTCTTGATAACTATCGTGTCTGAGTCCGATTGTTTATTGTAAATAATTTCCTTAATTTCCGTATTGTTAATGGTCCCAATAACTTCTATACCGTTGGTTGTCGAAGTGTATGTAGTGTTGATACTATCCTGTTTTTGAACTGTGCACTCGATTTCCGAACCGTTTTTCTTAATGATATAATCCCTTGCATTTGTATATTGAAACACTAATAATGAGAATAGTAAGTAAAGAGTTTTTTTCATGAGTTTGTGATAGAACTTAGTTGTTTTTATTCACATTAAAAGATCAACTTCTTGTGTGAAAATGTTATCTAAAGTGTTTGTATTTTTTTTTTACAAAGTTATTGAAAAATCTTAAAATGACCTATAATTTGCATTAGAGATTGCGTAATTTCTATCTAAAAGTTATCTCATTTTTTTATCCATTGGGCAAATTAGATCGGGGTTGTACTCATGGAATCATTCGTTGGTTTTGCAAAAATTCTAAAGTTTAATACGGGATTAATACTCTTCTATGCTTTTAAAAATAACCACCCCCATCTGAAATGCATCAGATGGGGGTAATTATTTATCTTAAGTCCCCTTCAGGGGATTTAGGGGTCTATTTTACTTCTTCGAAATCTACGTCAGTGACATCACCTTTTTGGCTACCACCTTGGCTTTGTTGTCCGCCAAAGTCTTGTGGTCCTGCTTGTCCGCCTTGAGCGTTTTGAGCATTATACATTTCTTGGCTTGCAGCTTGAAATACAGTGTTAAGTTCGTTGGTAGCTGCATCGATAGCATCTAAATCTTGTGCTTTATGTGCTTCTTTTAGTTTGCCCAAAGCTGCCTCGATAGGACCTTTTTTGTCGGCAGGAAGTTTGTCGCCAAATTCAGTCAACTGCTTTTCGGTTTGGAAAATTAAACTATCGGCATGGTTCAGTTTGTCGATTTTTTCTTTTTCCTTAGCATCGGCTTCAGCATTGGCAGCAGCTTCGTCTTTCATGCGTTTGATTTCGGCATCGCTAAGACCAGATGATGCTTCGATGCGTATGCTTTGTTCTTTACCTGTTGCTTTATCTTTGGCCGAAACGTGAAGAATACCATTAGCGTCGATGTCAAAAGTAACTTCAATTTGAGGCTCACCACGACGTGCAGGCATAATACCGTCTAAGTGGAAGCGACCGATGGATTTATTTTGATTAGCCATTGGGCGTTCACCTTGTAGAATGTGAATTTCTACAGATGGTTGATTGTCGGCTGCAGTTGAGAATGTCTCTGATTTCTTAGTTGGTATAGTAGTGTTAGCTTCTATCAACTTTGTCATCACACCACCCATAGTTTCGATACCTAACGAAAGTGGAGTCACATCCAATAACAATACATCTTTCACTTCACCTGTCAATACACCACCTTGAATTGCAGCACCAACTGCCACAACTTCATCTGGATTTACACCTTTAGAAGGAGATTTGCCAAAGAATTTTTCTACTGCCGATTGTATAGCTGGAATACGAGTTGAACCTCCTACAAGAATCACTTCATCAATATCACCGATAGTCAATCCTGCATTTTTCAATGCTGTACGACATGGTTCAATGGTTCGTTGTACCAAATCATCTACCAATTGTTCGAATTTAGCACGAGTTAATGTACGCACCAAGTGACGAGGCACTCCATCAACAGGCATGATATATGGTAAGTTGATTTCTGAAGAGGTGGTATTTGAAAGTTCAATTTTAGCTTTTTCGGCAGCTTCTTTCAAGCGTTGTAGTGCCATAGGATCTTTGCTCAAGTCAATGCCACTATTTTCACTTTTGAACTCAGCTACCAGCCATTCGATGATACGTTGGTCAAAGTCATCACCACCAAGGTGAGTGTCGCCGTCGGTTGATTTTACTTCAAATACTCCATCGCCTAGTTCAAGTACTGAAACGTCATGAGTACCACCTCCGCAGTCGAACACCACGATTTTCATGTCTTTGTTGGTTTTATCCAATCCATAAGCCAAAGCAGCTGCTGTAGGTTCGTTTACTATACGACGAACATTCAAACCAGCAATCTCTCCTGCTTCTTTGGTAGCTTGACGTTGTGCGTCATTAAAATAAGCAGGAACTGTGATTACAGCATCAGTAACTTCAGTACCAAGATATTCTTCAGCTGTTTTTTTCATTTTTTGAAGAATGATAGCTGAGATTTCCTGAGGAGAATACAAACGTGAGTCAATGTCAACGCGAGCAGTGTTGTTGTCGCCTTTTACTACTTTGTATGGTACACGACCTATTTCTTTAGTCAAACGGTCGTAAGTTTCACCCATAAATCGTTTGATAGAGAAGATAGTTTTAGTAGGGTTGGTGATAGCTTGACGTTTAGCTGGGTCACCCACTTTACGTTCGCCACCATCAATAAATCCCACTATTGAAGGAGTAGTACGTTTTCCTTCGCTGTTAGTGATAACGATAGGTTCGTTACCTTCCATTACAGAAACACACGAGTTGGTGGTTCCTAAGTCAATTCCAATAATTTTTCCCATAATCTTTTTAATTATTTGTTGATTTTGATATTTTTTTGTTTTTGTATTTTGGTTTTTGATTTACAAAGGCTGTGCCATCATACAAAAGCAAAGATTAGGGTTGATTTTTGTAAAAGAATGTCAGTCTAATAAAAATCGCTTAGGTTTTCTGGTGTCAAATTGGCAGTTTTTGACAGCTTGATTTAGGAATGAATAGGATGCTTAAAAATCTACAAATGATTGAGAGTAGTAATTATTTATGAGTAGTAGCAGGATTTGATACCGTTTTTAGACTAAGTAATTTCTCAATTTTTGATTTGAAGGATGTGTTTTCCATAATACCTGTAAAGTTTTCGGAACCAGGTCCATAGGCATATATTGGTACCATTACACCCGAGTGATTTTTTGTGGAATATGAATGGCTGATTTCAGCACTTCCCATTTTGCCATCGAGGATAGTTAGTCCGCCTGTTTCGTGATCAGCTGTGATGATAACAAGCGTATTTCCTGCTTTTTGAGCATAATCCAATACTCGAGAAATGGTATTGTCAAAATCCAATACTTCTTTAATGGTTTGATCTAGTTTGTTGTTATGACAAGCCCAGTCAATTTGAGAGCCCTCAACCATAAGGAAAAACCCTTTGGTGTTATTGTCAAGCAAATCGATAGCAGCCATTGTGGCATCGGGTAGCATATTGCCTCGTTCTGGCATGGCAGGGTTATGATCGGGATATAACAAACCTGCAAGTTTAGGACCTTTAGCAGTTTTGATTTCATTTAAAGAATAAGCAATTTCAAATTTTTTATTTTTTAATTCGTCGATAAGGTTTCTGTGGTCAATTCTAGAATCAAAATACTTTTTCCCACCACCAATAAAAATGTCAATATTTGAATTAACAAAATCGGCAGCTATTTCGTCGTACATATCACGATTGACTTGATGAGCAACAAATGACGCAGGAGTGGCGTGAGTTACAGCACATGCTACAACTACACCTGTAGCTAGTTTTTCATTGGCACATTCTTCGAGTATGGATATTGCTTTAACAGAGTCAGGTCCCATGCCAATCATTCCATTTTTTGTTTTGACACCGCAAGCCAAAGCAGTACCACCAGCTCCAGAATCGGTAGTGAAATGTGATGACGAATATGTTTTAGAAAGACCAGTATGTGTGCATCGTTCAACAGCCAATTTGTTGTTGTTGGCAACCATTGCAGCATTTAGTTGTGCAAGTCCCATACCGTCGCCTATCATTAAAATGATGTTTTTTGGTTTTTTCTGAGCAACAATTGATGAAGATATAAGCAGTGAAGAAATTAGAAAGAAGAGGTATTTGATTTTTAGATTCAGTTTCATGATGGTGCTAGCAAATGAAATTTAAATTGTTTTATATATTTTCACTACAAAGATAGGTTTCATGTATACAATAGGATATTACAAATCGATGAAAATCTTATGATAATGCATCTAAAAAACCTTTTAAGTCATGTTTTATCTTTTTCAAACGCTCTACCACTTCTTGTTGTTTGGCTGTTGCATCTTTTTTCTGACTTAATTTACGTTTTGCTCCATCAAGCGTAAGCTTTTGTTCATTAACTAGATAGATGATTTGCTTGATGATTTGAATGTCATCATTAGAATAGAATCGAGTCCCTTTAGCATTTCGTTTTGGTTTTAGTTGAATGAATTCTTTTTCCCAAAACCTTAAATTGGATTGGTTCACTTGAAACATTTCTGCTACTTCTGAAATGGAATAGAATAGTTTTTCCATAGTGCTTGTAATCGTAGTGAATTAGTACCTATTTAAAATAATCAACAGTATTAGATTCGTAAACACAAGATAAATATCTTTAGTCAGAAATTTTTAAATTTTCTCCGTGTCTAATGGTAGATCCTTTGATGTGGTTGAGTTTTTTGAGTTTTTTGACAGAAACGCCATATTTAGAAGCAATCTCACCTAGAGTCTGTCCTTTCTTAACTTTGTGGGTTCCTTTTCTACCTTTTAAATGACTCTTTTTTAGTTTGGATTTAATAATTTTTCCATGCTTGTTTCTCACAACAATCACTTCAGGTACTTCAACTTCATCTCTTCTGTTATTAACTAATTCATCGGTTTTAAAATTAAAAATCTGTTCGGATTTTTGATTAAACAAGTTAATGCCGTTCAGAGGTAAGCAAAGAGGGTAGGGCTTGATATCACCAGGTATAATGTTGTGCGTATATTGCGGATTGAGTAGTTTGATTTGCTCGATTGGCAAGTTTAGAACGCTGGCAACTTGTTCTAAATGTATGCGATGATGAATCATTACCGTGTCGGTAATTGTAGGAACATTAAGTGTAGCTGCGCATAAATGATGTTCTTTAGCATAATGCATGGCGTAATTGGCAGCTATAAACACTGGAACATAACCTCTTGTTTCTCTAGGAAGATAAGGATAAATAGCCCAATAGTCACGTTTGCCGCCGGATTTTCGGATGGCTTTATTAACGTTACCAGGTCCGCAATTATATGCAGCTATTACCAGATGCCAATCTTCATATATTTTATACAAATCTTTTAAAAAGCGGGCAGCAGCTTGTGTTGCTTTTGATGGAAGGAGGCGTTCGTCAACTAATGAATTGATTTCCAAACCATACATTCTGCCTGTGTTAATCATCAATTGCCACAAACCAGCAGCACCCATTCTAGATACGATTGTGGTATTAAGTGCTGATTCAATTATGGATAAATTTTTCAATTCTAAGGGGAGCTTATATGCAGCTAGAGTTTGTTCAAAAAGAGGAAAATAATACTCACTCATACCGAGCATGTATTCCATTTGTTTTCGTTTACGCACCACATATAATTCGATAAATGCTTTAACATTGCTGTTGTAAGGCATTTCCATGAGATAGGGAAGTTTTTTTAATCTAAGTTTGTAAATAGAATCACTTACCGATTCAATTTCAGTGCTTGATTTGCAATCTGGTTTTGTGGCACCCTTAACTATCCATGATTGCAACATGTAATCCAAAGAATTGTCAAAATCTTCGGGAACAATCAGTGTTGTGTCATTTTGAATCTGTTCGTCTTTTCTCGAATCTATATTTGAAGCCGATATATTTGAAAAAATTCGATTGTTTGAAAGTAGTAAAATTGAAACAATCAGAAGTGTTTTGAAATTCATTATTTTGAAAAATTTATTTGAATTAGTTCTCAGTCTAAAGTAAAGATTTACTGTTGTTTTTGTGATTAAGATATGTAAATTTTTAAAATTGTACAAGTAGATGATTTCGTAGGTGCTTTACAGTAGAGTTCTGAATAATTTATTTTTTTATTTTATAGTCAAGGGAAATATCAAGTATTAAAATATTATTATTTTAAATTAAAATTACATTGAACGCCTATTATATTGCTTTGATAATTAGGTATTTGTAATATAGATGGCTGAAAATGCAAGCTTAAGTTAGGGCTGATGTCATAGTCGAAAAGTTGAGCGTCCACATATGCATCAACCAAAGTAGCTGCATAGAATACAGCAGTAAGTATGATACTCATTTCTTTGTAACGTCGGTAATAATCCTGTTTTCCTTTAATTAAATTAGCAAATGCATCATTGCCTCCAAAGTCTTGGATAGTATAACCTTCAGGAATGAGTTCTAAATATGATTTTGTATTTATGTCGCTGTCAGTGAAATCACTATATGCCTTACGAAATCTTAAATAGTTATTGTTGTTAAAACCAATAAAATAGGCACATGTCCCAAAGCCAGCATATACTATTGGTAATTTCCAGTATTTTTTATTTGCAATTTGTCCATATCCTGGTATTATTGAACCCATCCAAACTACGCGCGAGGGAATAAATCCTGTCTTTACAATTTTTGGGCTATCGATATTCTGAACTAAAGCTGTGTCCTTTAGTTGATTCGATTTGATACTGGCACTGCTTGCTGTCTTATTATTTGAAATGGGAACATTGAAGGTAGAATCAACAATGTTCACTGCATAAATCTTATTCAAAAAAAGAAAGATAGTGGTTAGTGCCACTAATAAACTAAGTCTCACGATATGTTTATATTTTATCAAACAAGCTCATTATATGAGCCAGTTCTTCATCATTTGTAAATGGTATAGAGATTTTACCTTTGCCATCTGGTTGACAGCTAAATTGTACTTTTGTACCAAAAACCTTACGTAAATGATTCTTTATTTCATCAAACTCTTTAAGATCGGCTATAGGGTTGGGAGTAGTGTTTTTCGAAATCCCAAACGAACCAGTTTCGGCAAAGAGTCTAACAAGTTCTTCCACTTTGCGAACTGGATATTCATTCTCAACAATGATTTCATACAGTTGGAGTTGGGCTAACGGATCAGTGAGTCCAAGTAATGCTCTTGCATGGCCCATCTCAATTTTTTTATTTTTGATACCCATCTGTATTTCAGCGGGTAATTTGAGTAGGCGTAAATAATTGGCTATTGTAGCTCGTTTTTTTCCTACTCTATCGCTTAGTCGTTCTTGTGTTAATTGATATTCTTCAATCAGCTTAGAAAAAGTAAGAGCAATTTCTATGGCATTCAAATCTTCGCGTTGAATGTTTTCAATCAATGCCATTTCCATCACATGTTCATCGATGGCTGTTTTGATGTAAGCAGGAATGCTTTTGAGTCCCACTAATTTGGACGCTCTATACCTTCTTTCACCAGCAATAATCATGTAGGTGTCATCATCATTTTTTCGGAGAGTAATGGGAGAAATGACTCCCAGCTGTTTGATGGAAGCCGCTAATTCTTCAAGGGCTTCTTCGTCAAAATGAGTGCGAGGTTGATTGGGGTTTGGACTTATTAAATCCAAGGCTACTTCGCTTATTGACGACGAACCTCCAGTAGTAATATTGTCCGTATCAATTAATGCGCCTAATCCTCTTCCTAATCCTCTATTGTTGTTCTTTGATAAATTCATCATGATTCTGAAATGCTTTTTTTGACGGTAGCTTATTTTAGGTGTTTTGCGATTAATTCATTTGCTAGATCCAAGTAATTGGTTGATCCTTTCGACTCTGGATCGTATAAAATAACAGGTTTGCCATAGCTTGGAGCTTCACTCAGTCTGACATTTCTAGTGATAACTGATTCGAAAACCATTCCCTCGAAATGTTTTTTAACCTCTGCAAATACTTGATTAGCAAGTCTAAGTCTATTGTCGTACATGGTAAGTAAAAATCCTTCTATTTCAAGATGAGGATTTAACTTGGTTTTGATTATTTTGATAGTGTTGAGCAGTTTACTTATTCCTTCTAAAGCGAAATATTCGCATTGTACAGGTATAATTACAGAGTTTGAAGCAGTAAGAGCGTTAACGGTTATTAGCCCAAGTGAAGGTGAGCAATCTATCAGGATATAATCATACAAATCTTTCAATGGTTTCAAAAATTGCTCCATCACACGTTCACGATTTTCCATATTAAGCATTTCAATTTCAGCACCCACCAAATCAATGTGTGAAGGTAATACAAATAAGTTTTCAATATCAGTGGGGTGAATTGCACGTGTGGAAGGCACACCATCAATCAAACACTCATAAATCGTAAATTCGATAGAACGAATGTCGAGCCCTAAGCCTGATGAAGCATTGGCTTGAGGATCTGCATCAACAAGTAGAACTTTTTTTCCAAGCGAAGAAAGTGATGCCGCTAAGTTGATAGCAGTTGTTGTTTTTCCAACACCACCTTTTTGGTTTGCTAAAGATATTATTTTCCCCATATGTTTGAAAAAAATGATTGTTAATCAATTGTTTGTGTGGTTTCTATGATAGTAGAAACTGCGTTTTTAGCTCTGGTTTCCCTATAGCAGAGGCATATGCAAAGATATGAAAATTAATTGAGCCATTCAAAATACTTACACATCAAGAATTAGAAATAAGTTTTTTTAAGGGATTGAAAATTATCAATATTTCAATAATTGGCTATGTCGTAATGTTTTTATAGTTTTATTTACTGTTTTACTTTTTGCTCTTGAGATCAAATATACTTGAAGTGTTTAATAAACAACTATCCTATTTCAATGGATAATGTTTTACTATACGATACTTTCTTTAGAAAAGATAAATTATTATTACATAAAATGATTTATTTTTGTATCCTCATTTCATTTTTTTAAGATATCATCATCGTCTTTAAGGGAACATTATTACTATAGATAATTTAAGTACTACTGTATGCAAAAGCAAATTTTTCAAACCAATTCACCTACTCGATGGAAGAGTTTTATTTGGTTTGTACGAATTTTTATCGTGTTTTTAGTAGTTATTTCTACATCAGTAGTTATTTCTTTACTAAACAAACGGAATTACGATTTGAAGGTGCTAACCTATAAGGCAAAGAAACTTCCGGATATTAATACCGATAAGTCCAAAACTTATATTTCAAAATCGGAACAAATTGCGTTTGCCAAACAATTGGAACTGTATCGAAAACAGCATGGTAAGAACATAAAAATCAACAATAGGCGAAAATATAGAAATATGCATAATGATTATGCAAAGAAATTTCTTCCAGTCAGAGCTGGTTTCTATGTAAATTGGGATGTGAATTCAATCATTTCTTTAGAAAAAAATATTGATCACCTCAATATGATTATGCCTGAGTGGTTGTTTCAAAAAGACACCAAAGGAAACATTGAAAGTTGGGTCGAAAAGTCAACTATCGAATTGATTAATTATAGCGATGTAGCTATAATCCCCATGTTGAGCAATTTTTACAACAAAAGGTGGAATGGTGATAGTACCTATTCCTTGTTAAAAGATCCCAAGTCGAGGCGAAATTTGATTCTTAATATCAAAAAAACGCTTGTTAGAAACAAGTTTCAGGGCATAAATATTGATTTTGAAAGTTTGCCAAAAAAGATAAACCCCTATCTCATCCAGTTTTCGAAGGAACTTCAAGCCAATTTACAACCCGCCGGATTATTGACCACTATTGATATAGATCCTGAATTGACCAATATATCGTATAAAGAGTTGGCTCCTTATTATGATTTCATTTTTGTAATGGCGTACAATGAACATTACCCTGATGGAGAACCCGGTAGTATTGCATCATTGGGCTTTGTCGAAAAGGCTTTGGATGATGCAATGGGTGAAGTCCCTTCTGAAAAAATTGTTGTATGTGTTGCCGCTTATGGATTCGATTGGCAAAAGGGAAAATCAGCTACTAAAATGTCGTACCAAGGCCTTATTTCATTAGCCAAAGAATATGAAGAAGATGTATATTTTAATATGAGTCAATCTGATTTGATGATGAAATATAACGATGATGATGGTAATGAACACGAGGTGCATTGTAATGATGCATGTGGTATTTTTAATACGATACGAACAGCACAAGATTATAACGCTGGAGGTATCGCATTGTGGTATTTGGGATCGGAAGATGATAGAATTTGGTCGTTCTTTTCAAAAAATCTGAATATTAATTATTTGAATAAACATCCTTTTGATTACAAAAAAATTGAAAAAATTCAGCCAATTTCTTCAGTAATATATAATAGCAAAGGTGAAATACTTGAAATGCTTTGCGAACCAACCAAAGGTAGTACAAAACTGGTATATGATACTGATGATCATATGATTACCAATGAAGTGTATACTACTCTACCCAGCTCGTATTTGTTGAAGCGACTTGGAGCTACCAATTCCAAAAAACTTGCTCTTACTTTTGATGATGGACCTGATGCTCAATTTACCAATCAGATATTGGATGTGCTTAAGGAGAAGAATGTTCAAGCAACTTTTTTTGTTACTGGAACCAGTATTGAAAATAATATTCCTGTTTTAAAACGGATATACAACGAAGGTCATGAGATTGGGAATCATACTTTTACGCATCCTAATCTCGAGATAGTTTCCGAAAATAGAGAACGTATTGAATTACGATCTACTCGATTGCTTATTGAGAGTGTTGTAGGTCATTCAACTCTATTGTTTAGAGCACCTTATATAACAGACTCTGAGCCTAAGAAAATATCTCAAATTAAATCTTTGTCTGTTGCTCACAATGAGGGCTTTATATCTGTTACTACATATATCGACCCCTATGATTGGGAAAAAGGAATTGCTGCAGATTCTATTGTAGCACGTACTATTGCACGTCAACATTTGGGTAATATCATACTACTACATGATGCTGGTGGTGATAGATCCAAAACCGTTGAGGCATTACCTAGGATTATCGATCATTTTAAGAAAAATGGTTTTGAGTTTGTAACTGTTTCATCATTAATGAATAAGACTCGCGACCAAGTGATGCCAGAAGTCCATAAGGATTTGAAGTTCTCGGTTTTTCTTGACTCCTTGTTCTTTACACTTACATTTTTATGGGAAAATTTCCTGCATGGATTTTTTATTGTTGCAATTTTATTGGTTATAATTCGATTGATATTGGTGGCTATACTGGCATGCTTTCAGTATTCTAAAGAAAGGAAGCTATCAAATGTCCTATCTGATACATACAGACCAAAGGTGAGCATAATCGTTCCAGGATACAATGAAGAAGTAAATGCAGCACGAACTGTGGAAAATTTGCTACAATCCAAATATCCTGATTTTGAAGTCGTATTTGTGGATGATGGTTCAAAAGACAATACCTATGCAGTGGTTAAAGAAAAATTTGATAATCATCCTCAAGTTCGTATTTTAACCAAGGAAAATGGAGGAAAATCAACTGCACTCAATTTGGGAATTCAACATGCCACTGGTGAAATAATGGTTTGTATAGATGCTGATACAATACTAAAGCATGATGCTTTAGCCTACTTAATCCAAGCATTTTCAAATCCTGAAATCGGAGCTGTAGCCGGTAATGTTAAAGTAGGAAATACATTAAATGCATTGACTAATTGGCAATCAATAGAATACATTACAAGCCAGAATTTTGATCGTAGAGCTTTTGATACTATTAATTCTATTTTGGTTGTACCTGGTGCTATTGGTGCATTTCGTAAAAATGTGATTGATGAAATTAATGGTTTCAAATCCGATACTTTGGCCGAAGATTGTGACTTGACTTTACGAATTCTACGTGCAGGTTACAGTATTAAAACATGTAATCAAGCCATTGCACTAACAGAAGCTCCTGAAACCCTCAATATGTTTTTAAAGCAACGTTTAAGGTGGACTTTTGGCATGATGCAGAGTTTTTGGAAGCATAGGGACTTGTTATTCAGCCTCAAAAAAATAAATATCGGTTGGGCAGTACTTCCTAATTTATTGTTATTTAATTTTTTAATTCCATTATTTTCACCCTTGGTTGATGTCATGTTTTTGATTGGAATTTTCACATACAATGCTCAACAGTATATTTTGTTTTATCTCTTGTACTTTGTCATAGATTGTATTATTTCGTTTATGTCATATAAGTTTGATAATCAAAAATTTACAATTAAAACAGCCTTCTTCTTATTTATTCAACGATTTGTATATCGTCAACTTTTATTCATTGTCCTTTTTCGAGCCTATCGAAGAGCAATAAAAGGTGAATTAATTAGCTGGGGTGTATTGAAACGAACAGGAAATGTAAAGGAGTGAACATCTAACTATCTATATAAGATTGACCCCAATTGTGCTTCTATAAAATTGGAAATACTATTTTAATAGTTCACATGTTTTTTGAAAAAATCAATGAATCAAGTAATTGAGGTTAATCTGTATGGAAGTAATAGTGAATGTATCAAAACTCATAATGACTGATTTCTAGTCGAGACTTACATTTTATTTATGCAAAAAATGCTCATTATAATTTGACTTATTAGCTATGAATTTTCTATCAAAATCAATCACTAAGAATCGAACTTTTGTGTTTTTGAGCATAGGTATTGTAGGTTTGGTGTTGTTGTCCAATGTATTTTATTTTCGAATTGATTTAACCTCAGATAAGCGCTTTAGTATCTCTCCTCCATCAAAGAAATTGATGCAACACCTGAATGAACCTATTCAGGTAACTATTTATTTGGATGGTGATCTTAATCCAGGTTTCAATAGACTAAAAAAGGCTACCACTAACTTATTGGAAGAATTAAGTGCATATGGGAAAAAATTTGAAATAAGTTTTGTCAATCCGTCGGAAGCGTCCAATGATAATGAGCGCAATGCTAAATACTCCAAGTTAGTTGCCAAAGGCCTAGTGCCAACAATGGTGTATGAACGAGACAAAGAAGGGAAAGCCAATCAGAAGGTTGTTTTCCCATGGATTGAAATAGCTCAAAATGGGAAAAGAATTCCCATTTGCTTGTTGAAAAATATAAGAGGTAATTCGGGAGAGGAAAATCTTAATGTCTCAATTGAAAACCTTGAATTTGAAATTACTGATGGCATACGAAGATTATTAAGACGTGATATACCTAAAATAGCGTTTGTTGAAGGACATGGTGAACTCTCAGAAGCTGAGACTTATGATGTAAGTAAAACTCTTAGCAAGTACTTCCAAATAGATAGGGGGATCATTGCAACGGATGCTTCTGTACTCAATCCCTATAAATGTGTAATTGTTGCCAAACCGACAAAAGCATTTACCGAATCAGAGAAATTCATAATCGATCAATATATTATGAGTGGTGGACGGGTGTTGTGGTTAATAGACGGCGTTCGTATTGCTAAAGAAAATCTATCTAAAAATGGAATTTCTCCTGCTATGGAATTAGATTTAAATCTTTCAGACTTACTTTTTAGATATGGCATTCGAATCAATCCTGTACTTATTCAAGATATTCAATGCTCTTCTGTACCTATGAATATTGCACCCGCAGGTGAAAAACCACAATTTGAACCAAGTCATTGGTTTTACTCTCCACTTTTATTGGCCTCAAATATTCATCCTGTAACGAAAAATATCACTGAGGTAAAAGCTGATTTTTGTTCAGGCATTGATCAAGTCGGGGATAATAAGGATATTAAATATTCATTGCTACTTGCGTCATCTGATAATTCACACATACTAGGAACTCCTACTACTATTGATCTGGCCAATATGCCAAAAGCTACTGATCGTGCCTATTTTAATGCTAGTTATTGTCCTGTGGCTGTAGGAATTGAAGGTAATTTTGAATCTGACTTTGCAAATCGAATTCCACCCAAGGGACTAAGCAATACGCTTCCTTTTAGAGCGAAAAGTATTCTGACACGTCAAATCTTTGTGGCTGATGGAGATATTATTCGCAATGAAACCACCGGTGTGGCAAGTGACTCTACTACTATTCCTTTAGGATACGATAGGTATATGCGTCAGCAGTTTGGAAATAAGGATTTTATACAGAATGCTGTGCAATATTTAACTGATAATGAAGGTTGGATGCAATTAAGATTTAAAGTTGTTAAACTTAGGTTACTTAATAAGCGTATCAGCTCTGACGAAAAGATTTTATTGCAAACAATCAATGTCCTATTCCCTTTGTTTCTACTCCTAATTTCAGGTTTGATTTTTCAACTGGTGAGAAAACGTAAATATACCAGACAATAAGTTCACTTTGATTTTAAGAAATTCTGATATGAATTTTTAGATTATCCTTTGTAAATTTCAGGAGCAGCACAATCAATTTTTGCTTTGAGGGCACAACCATCACAGCCTTCGCATTTCCCTTTTGAAGATGGTTTTTTAGTAATTATCTTATAACTACGCCATGCAGTAAATGAAAATGCAAATATGACTATTAAAGTAGATAATATGTTCTGAATCATTTGTTATTACTCCTGATTAACTAACCAAAAACTTGAAAAACGGTAAAAGCAAGTAACCAAGCCAATACCAAACTATATCCTAGGGTAAATAACGCCCAACCCCAGCTCTTTGTTTCGTTTTTGATTGCTACAATAGTTGCAAGGCATGGAAAATAGATCAATACAAAAATCATAAACCCAAAGGCAGTCACAGGAGTAATTGAATGATTTCCGTCACTTCTAAGTTCTGACCGTAGTCGTTCGGGGAGTGATTGATTCTGCTCTCTAGAATCTCCATCATAGAGTACACTTAAGGTGCTAACTACAATTTCTTTTGCAGCAACTCCCGACAGTAAGGATACTCCTACTTTCCAATCAAATCCTAAAGGTGCTATTACAGGTTCAATTAAATGACCTATTTTTCCTATATAGGATTGTTCCTTTTGGTATTGTTCTAAGGTACCATGATAGCCTTTTTCTACACTATTGTAACGTGGAAAATAACCCAAAAACCAAATAACAATAGAGCCTACTAATATGATAGTACTCATTTTTTTGAGATATTGTTCGCCTTTATCCCAAGTGTGATTTAGCATTACTTTAAGAGTAGGAATGCGGTAGGGTGGCAACTCCATCACAAAGGGGGTTTCATCTTTAATAAACATGAATCGTTTCAATAGTCGTGCAATTATCACTGCCAAAAGCACGCCTGTAGCATAAATTGAGAAGAGAACCAATCCGGATTTTTCTGGGAAAAAAGTGCCTGCTAGTAATAGATACACTGGAAGACGAGCACTACACGATATAAGAGGATTGATTAAAATGGTAATCATTCTACTGTTTTTGTTCTCAATGGTTCGCGTAGCCATTATAGCAGGAACATTACAGCCAAATCCCATTATTAAAGGGATAAATGATTTACCATGCAGACCCATTTTGTGCATTACTTTGTCCATTATAAAAGCAGCTCTAGCCATATACCCACTATCTTCCATCAAAGAAATAAAGAAGAATAAAATCAAAATGTTAGGTAAAAATACAATTACGCCACCTACACCTCCAATGATACCATTAACGATTAAATCGCGCAATGATCCTTCAGTCATGTGATTCTGAACCCAATCTCCCATCCATGTAATTAGTTGACCTATCCATTCAATGGGATAATGCCCCAATGAAAAGGTGGACTGAAACATGATAAATATAAAAAATATAAAAATTGGGTATCCAAAGTACTTGTGCGTTACAATATTGTCTATTGTTGCAGTTCTTTGTTGTTGTTTGGAGTGTTTTGTCCTCGTAAAGGTTTCTTTTAATGCACCTGCTATGAAGCCATATTTTGCATCTGTTATTGCAGATTCTAGTTCTTCTCCATATTCCTTTTTGTATTTCTCAGAATATAATTTTATTTTATTTAAAATTTCTGTAGCATTTGGGAGTGTTTCTAGTAGGCTGATTATTTCATTGTCGTTTTCTAGAGCTTTGATAGCCAGATATCGATATGAAAATTGATGTAAATGATTCGAATTGTCAGAAATCAGAGTAGTCAATTGATTGATCATCGATTCTATCTCATTTCCATGATTGATGTGAATGTGACGTACTATTTCGTGTATTTTGTGTACCCCCACAAAGTCGGATGCATGATAGGTTTTACTATGATGATGATGAATTTCGATTTTATGGTGATATTCGTCTACTAGTTCGTCATCTTGGATTGATGATATAAGAATGCCATCTGAATTTACAATTTCACTCCCTTCGTAAAGTTTGATGATAGAAGTAAATAATTCATCAATTCCAGTATTTTTCTTGGCTACGGTTGGTATAAAAGGTATGCCTAAAAGCTTGCTTAGATTTTTGTAATCCAATCGATCTCCACTTTGTTCTATCTCATCAAACATGTTCAATGCAACTATAGTCCGTACATTCATGTCAATAAGTTGAGTGGTAAGGTATAAATTGCGTTCAAGATTCGAACTGTCAATTACATTGAGAATTACATCTGGCATTTTCTCGTTAATATAAGCTCGAACGTATTTTTCTTCGGGTGAGTATGCAGATAATGAATAAGTGCCAGGTAGATCAACGAGTGTGAATGTGTAATCTTTAAATACAAAGGTACCTTCTTTTGCGTTGACTGTCACACCGCTATAATTTCCCACATGTTCTTTGCTGCCAGATGCCACATTGAATATGGTCGTTTTGCCACAATTGGGATTACCTACTAATGCAATATTGATATGTTTCCGTTTGTCGAGTGCAACACGTCTCACTTGTTCCTCGTCTATCCAATCGGTATAAGTATCGCCTTTCGATTCTAAATGTATTGCTTTTGCTTCATCTTCACTAATCACTTCTATAAGCGATGCTTCGCTTCGTCTAAGTGAAACTTCATACCCCATCACTCTGTATTTAATTGGATCGTTGAGGGGGGCATTAAGTATGGACTCAACCAGCTTGCCTTTCACAAAACCCATTTCTACAATTCGTTTGCGAAAACCTCCATGCCCCATCACCTTAACGATGGAAGCCTTATTGCCTGTTTTGAGTTCTGATAACTTCACTTGGTTTTGTTCTGATAAAATTTCATGCAAAGATACTCAATTTATAATGATTCTAAAGTCTTTTCTGTTCACCAACAATAGGTATTTTTCTGCTTTATTAGAAGGTTTTACTACCTAGTATGTGAATTAAAAAAAAATAAGTAAATTTGTACTCCTTTTTTATACATATACACTCCTCATTCTCATATTAAATGGGTTGAGGTAAAAATTTAAAAACTAATGAAGAAGCTTTTTTCAAACCTCACATTTTGGGTTGTAGCCTCCATTTTTATTGGGGTTGTATTTGGCTATTTTTTTCCGCATACTGGCGAAAGTTTGGAACCGCTGGGTATTGCATTCATTAAGTTGGTGAAAATGCTTATTGCACCGATTATATTTTGTACCATCGTAACAGGAATAGCTGGGATGGAAGATACCAAGAAGTTTGGTAGTGTCGGTTTGAAAGCGATATTACTATTTTTGGCTAACACCACTATTGGAGCAATTATGGGATTGCTAGCCATCAATATATTCAGGATAGGGGATGGTTTGCATTTTTCAATTTCGGCTGAAGATACTGAACGTGCATCAAATTTTGCATCAAAGGTTGATCATGGAGGAGGAAACTTTTTGTTGAAGGTGATACCTGAAAATGTTATTGGTGCATTTGCAGAAGGAAATTTATTGCAAGTGTTAGTTTTTTCGGTGCTTTTTGGTATTGCGTTGATGAAGATTGGAAAAAAAGCAACACCTTTTGTAAAAGGTTTGAAATCACTTGAGGCTGGATTGTTTGATGTAATACGTATCATTATGCGATTTGCACCAATTGGTATTTTTGGAGCGATGAGTTTTACTGTAGGAAAATATGGTTTAGGTACTTTGGTGTCTTTAAGTCAGTTTGTCATGCTTTTTGTTGGGACTTGTTTGGTGTTTGTGTTGTTTGTAGTCGGTGGTTTGTTTAGAGCTTTTGGGTTTAATATTTTGAAAGTTCTATCTTATTTAAAAGAGGAAATTTTAATTGTATTAGGTACTTCTTCATCCGAGGCTGCGTTGCCTAGTATGATGGAAAAATTAGAAAAACTTGGGTGTTCACGCTCTGTTGTAGGATTGGTTGTACCAACAGGTTTTTCATTCAATTTGGATGGAACGTCCATTTATCTAACTATGGGTGCTATGTTTTTGGCTCAAGTAACACATACACCACTAGATTTGTCAGCTCAAATAGAATTGTGTTTGATATTGCTGGTGATGTCAAAAGGGGCCGCTGGTGTAGCAGGAGCTGGGTTGGTAGTTTTGGCAGCTGGTTTACCAGTAATAGGTGGTATACCTCCAGGATCTATAGCCTTTATAATCGGAGTAGATTGTTTTATGAGTCGTGGTCGTTCGTTTACTAATCTAATTGGAAATGCTATTGCAACAATTCTTGTTGCAAAGTGGGAAAATGAAATTGATATGGACGTTTATAATAAAGAACTTCAATAGTACTTACTGTAGATACACAATGCGGCTGAGTTTTCATTAGATTACTCAGCCGCATTGTTTTTAGTTAATATACTAGATATGTCAGATTATACATTATAGATCGCGCAATCGCTATCAAAATAGTTCTTAGGGCTTATTTTTTAACCCTTCGACTAATTAAACTTTCTATGACTTAATGCCTTGGCAATCCAGAATATTTAGTAGAATGATACAGCTTTGATATTGGACTTTTTAATTTGTACCAACGGTATTAAAGTGGAATTTACCTTCATGGATTCATTCGTTCACTTTTTCAAAACTTCTAATCAGCTATTCGGCTTTTGTGAGGTATAAGCCAGTATATCTAAAGTTTTTTTACACTTCGTAATCTACAGCAGCTCTATCTGTTTTGACTTTTCCTATAAAGCCAGCAACTTCTTTGTGTGCTGGATGAGCCTGATAGATGTCAAGGTCTTCTAAGTTTTCAAATTCAGAATAAAGTGAAATATCCCAATTGGTGTTTGGTAAGTTGGGTACATTAATCCCAACTTCAATTTTTATAATCTGAGGAATTAATGATTTTAAATTTTCTAGATCTGATTTGATATTCTGAGCCAATTCCAATTTGGATTTACCCTCGGCTTCATCTACGAGATTGAAAAATACAATGTGTTTAATCATACTTAATTGATGGTTGAAAATTTATTTTATTTTTAATTGTTTTAAAGTGTATATTTGCTTGAGACCAAATTGCATAGTAGAAAATACGAAATTGCTATTTGACTAGTTACCAGGGTATTTTGTCGAGACACTTGGGCTCCATAAACTTTCAATAGTTTAATGCCGTGGCAATACTTATTATGTTGTAGATTGAGTCATCATCGAAATTCTACTTTTTAATTTCTGTCAACGGTATTAGAGCGGGGTTAAACTCAAGGAATCATACGTTTGTTTTTTTTATAACTGCTAATGACTCATTGGAGTTGATTTGTAAGATTATTACTTACAAACTACTTTGTAGCTTTTCCCATTGATTTTAAGAATATATATCCCTTTGCGAGCAGGAATAAAAAATCTACCCTGTGAAAGTACACCATTTAACAGTGATTGTCCGGTTAGTGCCAACAATTGGATTCGGTTTTCCCCACCGATTATGATTATGTTAATGCCTTCGGAAGTGGTGTTGTATGTTACATTTTCATTCCCCAATACAGGATTATTGGCATCGATATCAGATTTGTTTGACCATGAAGTTTGTGCATCTTTGTCTTTGTCAATTCGTACGACACCATTAGGTATAGCAACTTTTGATTCATGTTTAGAACCATTTTGAGCTGATCCACTATATAAAATCAGTAAAAACAATATTGAGAATAATAATTTCATCTGTTTATAATTTAATTTTAGTTGTCAGATGGAACTCTCATCACAAAATTTAATCATGCCCTTGTGAGTCAAAATAGATTAAATATTGACATGCTCGTTTCATTTAATTGATTTCATTTTTCATACGTTCAGGATAATCTACTGTATAGTGCAGACCTCTGCTTTCTTTTCTCAAAAGTGCATGTTTTATAATCAGATAGGCCACACTGATAACATTCCGTAATTCACAAATTTCACGTGATACTACAGATTTCTCAAACAATAATTCAGTTTCACGATATAATATTTCCAATCTAGACATGGCACGCTTTAACCTTAAATTGGATCGAACTATACCCACATAAGTACTCATGATTTGTTCCACCTCTCTGAAACTTTGTGTGATTAAAACCATTTCTTCGGTAAGTGATGTCCCTTCATCATTCCATTCAGGTATTTTGTCGTTATAATCCAAGTGGCTAAGTTGCTTAATAGCATCGTTGACAGCTGCATCAGCATAGACAATGGCTTCTGTCAATGAGTTGGAAGCAAGTCTGTTCGCACCGTGTAATCCTGTACATGAACATTCGCCTGCCGCATAAAGTCTGTTGATAGATGATTTGCCATTTAGATTTACTTTAATACCTCCACATAGATAATGCTGAGTAGGTACAACAGGAATTAAATCGGTGGTGATATCAATGCCTAATTCCAAACATTTATTGTATATCGTAGGAAAATTTGATTTGGTTTCTTCAGCATTTTTATGTCTAACGTCTAAATATACAAAATCGTGTCCTTTTAATTTCATTTCATTGTCGATGGCTCTAGCAACGATGTCGCGTGGGGCTAGCGAACCTCTTTCATCGTACTTATGCATAAATTCTTTACCACTTTGAGTTCGAAGCACAGCTCCATAGCCTCTTATAGCTTCAGTAATTAAAAAAGTAGGCCTATCTCCAGGATGATACAATGCTGTAGGATGAAATTGAACAAATTCCATATCTTTTATAGTACCTCTAGCTCGATGTACCATAGCGATACCATCACCTGTTGATATTTCTGGATTGGTGGTGGTAAGATACACACTTCCAATGCCACCTGTGGCAAGCATGGTTACTTTGGAGAGAAATGTGTGTATGTTGTTGGTTCGTTGACTTAGCACATAGGCACCATAGCATTCAATATTGGGAGTGTGTTGGGTAACTATTTGTCCTAGATGATGTTGGGTAAGTATTTCAATAGCAAAATATTGTTCGTATATCGTGATATTTGGATTTTTCTTTAACTCTCGAATTAAGCTTTGTTGTATTTCGAATCCCGAATTATCTTTGTGATGAAGTATCCTATTCTCGCTATGCCCCCCTTCACGATGCAAGTCAAAATTACCTTCTTCGTCTTTATCAAAATTAACACCCCAGTTCAATAACTCTTGTATTTGAGAGGGGGCATTTTTTATTACCTTTTCTACAGCAGCTAAGTCGCAATGTCCATCACCCGATATTAATGTGTCCTCGATATGTTTTTCAAACGAATCAGGTGAGGAAGTTACAGCTGCTATTCCACCCTGTGCATAAGAGGTGTTTGACTCACCGAGTGTGGTCTTGCATAGCAAAGCCACTGTGCCATGTTTTGCTGCTTTAAGGGCAAAACTTATACCTGCCATGCCACCTCCAATGACTAAGAAGTCAAATTTTCGAGTCATAATAGATTGTTTTTTTCAATTAAATAATCTGTTATTGATAATCTGGAATTCAATATTCTTGTTCAAACTAATTGTGCCGTGTTCACGGTCCAGATTATGTTTCCATTTTTGGATTTATATCCGTTTATAAACTGCTTTCAACAATATAGCTTGACATTCCGGTTTGTCAAATATTGTTTTATAACAAATATCGCATTATAAAATGCTATATGCTATTTGATTAGTTTCCAAAGTTTTTATTCAAAATTCACTAATCTTTAATACTATCAAAAATACAAATTTACTTGAACATCTGTATCCTTTATTTTAGTTCAAGAAGCATTACATTCTCCACATGGTGAGTGTGAGGAAACATGTCGACTGGTTGAATTGCAATAACTTTGTATTTTTTGTCAAGCAAGCTCACATCTCGTGCTTGTGTTGCAGGATTACAGCTTACATAGACGATTCGTTTGGGCTGAGCAAATAGAATAGCGTCTATCACATCTTCGTGCATTCCAGCTCGAGGTGGGTCAGTGATGATAACATCGGGTTTACCATGTTTTTCAATGAAAGAAGCGTTCAGTAGGTCTTTCATATCACCTGCATAGAAGAGGGTGTTGCTTATATTGTTGATTTCAGAATTTACTATTGCATCTTCTATTGCCTCGGGTACATATTCAATACCTACAACCTGTCGAGCATACTTAGCAACGAAATTCGCAATGGTTCCAGTACCAGTGTATAAATCATATACCAATTCATTACCGCTTAGCTGTGCGAAATTACGAGTTATTTTGTACAACTCGTAAGCTTGGTCTGAGTTGGTTTGGTAAAACGACTTTGGACCAATTTTGAATTTCAAACCTTCCATTTCTTCGTAAATGCATTCATTGCCTTTGAATACCTTTACTATCTGATCGGTGATAGTGTCATTGGCTTTGGAATTGACTACATAGAGCAATGATGTGATTTGAGGAAATTTATTAGCAACGTGTTGTAATAAATCCTGTTGGAGTTTTTGATCTTCATAATAGAAAATTATTATTACCATCAGCTCACCAGTAGAAGTAGTTCTTACCATCATGGTACGTAGAAAACCCTCTTGATTTCTCAAATCGAAAAATGTCAAGCTATGCTCCAATGCATAACGTCGTATCTCATTTCTTATCGCGTTGGAATCATCAGTTTGTAACCAGCATTTGTCGATGTCTAGTACCTTGTCAAATTGACCGGGGATATGAAAGCCAACCGCGTTCATGGTGTCAAACACCTTGCCTTCGGCAATTTCTTCGTTAGTGCGCCATCGTTTGTTCGAGAACGTGAATTCCAGTTTGTTGCGGTAATATTCTGTTTTGGCAGAACCCAATATAGGAGTAATAGTTGGGAGCTCTATTTTTCCAATTCGAGTCAGATTGTCCAATACTTGTTTCTGTTTGTAGCGTATCTGTTCGGGATAGGGCAATATCTGCCATTTGCATCCGCCACATATTCCATAGTGTTCACACACAGCTGGTTGTCGTAGATCGGAGAACTTATGAAACAGGATCGGACGAGCTTCCATGAAGCTGCTTTTTTTGCGTGTTACCTGTAAATCAACCACATCGCCTGGTACTACAAAAGGCACAAATACCACCACGTCGTTTACTTTGGCAATTGCCTTGCCTTCGGCAGCAATGTCAGTGATAGTTACGTTTTCTAATATCGGATGCGGTTTCTTGTTTTTAGCCATTATTCTTTTCTTGTGATCTTATACACTTATTTTTAACCCACAAAGGTACAAATTTTAAGCCATATTGTTTGTGCTGAGTGATTTTTTTACCTTACTAGGATGATTCAACTCTCTAAAATCCTACCTTTGTCAAAAATTGTCACCTATGCACAAGGTCTATCTCGGTTTGGGTACTAATCTAGGTAATAAAGAACAGCATTTGAACGATGCACTTGCTGCCCTATCACAGCAAGTGGGAGTGGTGCATAAATGTTCTAGTTTTTATCGATCGAAGCCCGAAGGTTTTGACTCGCAAAATGAGTTCTTGAATGCTGTAGCATTTGTAGAAACCCACCTGTCGCCTCATGAACTTTTACATCTTACGCAAGATATCGAAAAACAGCTTGGGCGTACTTCCAAATCTACCCATGGCTATACAGACAGGGTGATAGATATTGATATCCTTATCTATGATGATGTAGAAGTAGATACCCCAGATTTAAAAATACCACATCCACTGATGAAGCAACGCGAATTTGTAATGATACCTTTTCTCGAAATTAGTGATAGGGGTGAACGGTTAGCAATGATATAATTTCAGATGGATACATTGGACTTTCAGCATTGGCCACTTTCCAGTAGGAAGTTTATTGAAAGATAGTAGCTTCGAACCCAAATATACATTTGAAGTCTTTAGTAAAACGAGCCAATGATTCGAAAAGGGTTATTACAGCTTTAATTAATTCAAGGGTTTTGAAATAGCCTTGAACTAGATTTGAGATATTAGTGCGCTTTGTTGTGCTATTTTGTCAGAAGTTTCTTTTGAAGTTGATTTGGAGTCTTGTATAATCTCTGAGTTTCATGTTTGGTGGGTAATTAAGTGACTATAGCGGTCATCAATATTGAATCATGCATGTATGTTTCAAATGGTAGGTTTTCATAATCCAACTCTTCGCAAATCATTTGTTGGAAATACGCTCCATGTTTTTTTGATAATTCTTCAAAATATAAAATGTTCTCACCCGCTAGTCTGTGAAGCTGATAGAAGTGTTTAAATGCTTGTTTTGTTATTGGTTTAATTGTTTTATGTAATTTTTCTAACATTGCTATTTCTTCTACTTTTGAGAAGAATTTTTCGAAAAGATGCCCGCTTCTAGTGTTGCTATCTGCCTTGTCATGCTGATAACTAAGGAGGTAAGCGTCCATTTTCATTTTTTTATAGTTTGCAGGCCAATCGTAAAGTTCAAATCCTAGTCGCTTTTTGTAAAAATTGACATGATGTTCGGCCACAGTAATCACTAACTCAGACGCATTCAAAATGTAGTATCCGATGATTCCTAGCATATTGATTAGTCTGTCAAACACCACCAGACTATCTCTTGGATTTACCTCTACTATTTTGCTGTCAAGGCTTCTCCTTCTATTTATCTCATTTTCAAACGTTAGGTCGGCAGGTATGCCAAAGATTGAATCTGCTGTGATGGAGGCTGTGGCAACTAGTTTTTCAGAATTGTATATTACCAATGTAACTGCTTTCGGAAGTAATAAGTAGATAGAACACCACATATTGCTTTTCATTTCTTCTAACCCTACTGATCTGTACCTTTTATATACAAACCGAAAAGATTCTTCTTTCATGGCTATTGTGTTTGCAATGCACATATCATACATTGAGCCATTGCACTCAAAACTTACGATTTTATTCATTAGAAAATTGAAATTTATTGTTAGATGGTGTTCAAACTCAAACTTTCATTGGTGTTTCAACGTGTTTATGTATAGTTTGATATAAGATTTATTTTTATTGTTTATTGAATGTGAATATTTTGATTTAATATCCTATTATTATAGTTTCAAAGTTAAATAGAAGATTATTTAACCTTATTGGTTCTATTATTAAAATACTATTACTAAATTAATACTAAATCTATTGTGTTTTGTTGTGGAGGGTGATGTTTTGTTGTGATTTGAATATGTGAAAACCATTTTGAGACCTTTTACAAAATTGAAAATGCTTTATTTGATTCTCATGAGTGAAAAATGATTGAGGTTTGGAGTGAAGATGTGATTTGTTTTACGAATATGCTTGGGCTTACATTTTCTTGCAAATGGTGGAATACACGAAATTAATTCGTTATATGTTTACATTTGAGTTGAAAGGAAAATCAACGGCCTATAGCATTCAATCCATTAATATAAATGTTCCAATCATGGAGAAGTAAAGAGGAGTTTGAATATGCAATTAGGGGGGTAGTATAGATGGTGTGAGAGGTAAAATTGCATGAAATTTACAATAGTTGTCACACTGTTAGCTCCGATAAGATTGTAGATTGATAATATTCTCGTACTTTTGTATATGGAATTTTAGGCTCTGAAACGTTTTGGGTGGGTGTTCTTTTAAAACTCAATAGAATACATCGTTTACTACTCATTCCAATCGTATTTATACAAGATTTATTTTTGAGCACATAGTAATAAAACGGCTTTTTATTCTCTTGTTAATCAAGCCATTTTGCCGAAAGGCAAAACTATGTGTTCTTCGATTTTTCTAGATAAAGATAGCTTGATGAGTTCCATGTGATTTTTTATGATTCTTTTGTGGTTTAACTATCGATTTCGATATAGAACCAAATTTTATACCATAGGTTTTACAAAAAAAATGAACTTAAACATGGAATTAGATCAATTGCCCAACCATGTTGTTTATAGCAAAAACGTCATTGAATTTGTGACAGTGGTGGCCGAAACTTGTTTGTTTCTGGAACATGCATCGGAATTCTCCAAAGTGGATTTTGTACAGAAATCGGTAAAGATACTACCTCTTCTATATTTAAGAGCTTCGATGGTTGATATACCACCTCTTGCTTATGAAGATAATGTAGAGAAGTTCGTGACCGAAGATGATTATATGTATGTGAGAGAGCAACTCGAAATACTGCTAGGTGCAGATGATACTTATTTGGAAGTGTTTCACCCCGATATGGCATTGAGTGATACACCCATTGCCGCATTTGTTTCGGAAGGTATGGCCGATGTGTATCAAGAATTGAAAGACTTTGCAGCCAATTATCAACTAGGCGATATTGACAGTATGAATGACTCCATGGTGGTATGTCTCGAAGCATTTGCTGAACATTGGGGTCAAAAGTTGCTGAATGTGCTCCGAGCATTGCATGCCTTGTGTTATAGCAATGGATTTGGAAAGGATGATGAGGATGATGAGGTGGAAACACCAACGACTAGTAGTAGGAAAAGTAAAGTCTCTTTTCTAGATTTTCAACAGCGCGATCAAGAATCTTTGGACCAATTACTATTCTAAATTAAAACTCTGAAATCAGATGTTGAAAGCCAAAATTTCAAAAGACGAAATCAACTTATTACCAGTTGTGCAGTTTGAAGGAGCAATCACTCTGGTGGATGATTTATCAAAGGTTTATCCTGCAATACAGGAACTCAAACAATCCAAACTTTTAGGTTTAGATACGGAAACAAAACCATCATTTACACGTGGTACCCAATACAAAGTGTCGCTGGTACAAATAGCTACTTTAGACCACTGTTATTTATTTCGATTAAATAAAATTGGTTTCCCTGCAGGACTGGCTGAGTTATTATCCGATGAGAAAATTCAAAAAATTGGGCTTTCGCTACGCGATGATCTCAATGGACTCAACAAACATCATAAGTTTAAACCAGCTGGATTTATTGACATCCAGACCATAGCTCGTGATTATGGCATATTGGACCTAAGCCTTCAAAAAATCTATGCCATCCTTTTTGAGCAAAAAATATCCAAAGCACAGCGGCTTACTAATTGGGAAAATCCAGAACTCACCGAGCCGCAACAGAGATATGCCGCTACCGATGCGTGGGCAAGTTTGAGAATTTACCTAGAACTAATTTCACACAAAAAACTTACAAAAAAACAAATTGAACGTATCGTCCTCGAAAATACCTTAAAGCTGGATGCTTCTACTCCTGCAGATGAAATACCTTTGTTTGAATAAACCTTTATATAATTCCGAAGAACAATGATTTCCATACAACTGAAACCAAAAAAAGATGAGAGTTTGCGTAGATTTCACCCATGGGTGTTTTCGGGAGCTATACAACGCATAGATGGTCAACCCGAAGAAGGTGAACTGGTAGAAGTGTTGGATGCAGAAAGAAAGTTTCTAGCCATAGGCCATTATCAAATTGGAAGCATTGCCGTTAGAGCCATTTCATTTAACAATGAGCCTGTAGATGATGCGTTTTGGAATGCCAAAATAGCTAAAGCTTATGCAATGCGGCAGGCACTTGGCTTGGTGAGTGTGAGTAATAATACTTACCGACTGGTACATGGCGAGGGCGACTCCCTTCCCGGATTGATAGTGGATGTGTATCAGCACACTGCTGTGATGCAGGCACATTCTATAGGTATGCACACGGTACGCCATGAATTGGCAAAGGCAATAGTTGCTACAGTGCCCGAAGTGCAGCATGTGTACTATAAATCAGAGACAACCTTGCCTTTCAAAGCGCAGATTGAACCCGAGAATGGTTATCTCATTGGCGAGGCCACAGATGCATTGATTTCAATTGAGAATGATTTGAAATTTCAAGTGGATTGGTTGCGAGGACAAAAGACAGGATTCTTTGTCGACCAGCGTGAAAACCGTTCGCTCTTGGAACGCTATGCAGCAGGGAAGTCGGTACTAAATATGTTTTGCTATACAGGTGGCTTCTCGGTTTATGCTATGAGAGGTGGAGCTAAGCTGGTTCATTCTGTTGATAGTTCGGCTAAAGCCATGGAGATAACAGATGCTAATATAGAAGTCAATTTCCCAGGTGACAATCGGCATAGGTCTTATGCCGAAGATGCGTTCAAATATCTCAATAATATCGAACACTCTCAAACTCAGTACGATTTAATCGTACTCGACCCACCCGCATTTGCTAAGCATCGTGATGCTTTACGCAATGCATTGAAGGGCTATAAACGATTAAATTCCAAAGCTTTTGAACAAATTGCACCGGGTGGTATCCTTTTTACTTTTTCATGTTCACAAGTGGTGAGTAAGGAACAATTTCGCTTAGCGGTATTTAGTGCTGCTGCCGAGAGCAAACGAAATGTGAGAATCCTTCACCAACTTTCTCAGCCTGCTGATCATCCTATCAATATTTACCATCCTGAAGGAGAATATCTAAAGGGCTTGGTGTTATGGGTGGAATGAGTTGTTGGTGATAGTAACTCGTTTCATCCAGTGGTACATCGCCTTTCAACGCTTATATAAGTAAATGAGCTTATTGTCAGTCCTTACAGTTATATACACAAAATATGTTTTTCAGCAGATAAGTGTGTTTTATACATTTTTTTTTGTCCTAAAAATTTGGAAATCGTAAATCTGTGTTTATATTTGTAGCCATAATCATCACCTGTACTAATTTTAAACACCAAAATTGCCTATTGCCGATAATTACTCTTTAACCCCAAAAATTAAGAAGTAATGAAAACTCTAAATCAGTTAGCCGATGAAGAATTGGTTAAATTGTTTGAGGCCGGCAACAGCAAAGCGTTTGAAATCCTATTATTGCGTCACAAAGCAAAATCATATTCCTACATCTATATGATAGTGCGCAATAGAGAATTGGCCGAAGACATATTTCAAGATACCTTTATGAAAGCTATTGCTACTATAAAGCAAGGCAAGTATGTGGAATCGGGTAGGTTCCATGCATGGATCAACCGAATAGCTCACAACCTGATTATTGATCATTTCCGTCGTCAGAAAAACGAAAACACTATTTCGGCTGATGGAGTGGAATACGACATTGTCAATAACTCTAGGCTTTCGGAGCGTAGCGTTGAAGATACTATGGCCAACGAGCAAGTTATGCTCGACGTGGTACAGCTTGTGAAGTTTCTACCCAAGTCACAACAGGAAGTAATACGTATGCGATATTTCGAAGATTTAAGTTTCAAAGAAATAGCCGAAATGACCAATGTAAGTATAAATACAGCACTTGGACGTATGCGCTATGCGCTGATGAATATGCGAAGAATTGCAGCAGAAAAGGATATGGTGTTGGAATTGAAATAAATTTCCAAAAAAAAAATTTTATTCACTATACTATTTGTCCTAAAGGTGCGTTTTATATTTGTTAACAATATAAATTTATAGTGCCTATGCAAAAAAATACTACTTACGTAACAAAAACTGATAGCATTTCTGATGATACACAAGTGAAAAATTCAATTGAATTTGGACCAAAAAGCTCTACTATAGCTAACATTCTTCAGTTTGCAGCCAGTTATCAAGCCGAAAAAATCTCTGATAATCAGTTTGTAGGGTTGATTTTGAATTAGTAAACAAAGGTTGAAGCCATCTCGATATTTCGGGATGGCTTTTTTTTGTTTCAGCAATGTGTGACGGGTATGTCTTTGTAGGAATACTATTTGTTGTTTTCCTGCATCTAGCAAGCAATTTATAGAAATGAATTAAGAGTGCCCAAGATAAGTAGGACTTCACAAACTAAATACATTGGTTATTAAATGGAATAAACTATTTTTGCATAAAACATAAAATCAACTTCACCAAATATATCAAGCTTAATTTATTCCAGTATACGCAATAATAAAAATTTTGCATTTCGCATAACATCTAGATTTACAAATAGATAAGAGTTGCGAATTTATAGATGTGGCGGATTTAAACGCAACTGAGTAGCGCATACAGGAATGTTAGCATTCAGTGGAGTAAAACCCACAACAGACATAAAAATGGATAAAAAGCAGACAAATTAAAATGAATATACACAATTAAAAAATGAGGTCAAAAATGCGACACAAGCGATTAAAACTAAGTGCCGTACTCTTGTTAGGACTTGGACTAACAGGATTACAGGCACAAACCGGTGTTAACGCCACAGGCGGCAGCGCTTCGGGTAGCGGAGGCTCGGTGAGTTATTCCGTAGGGCAAGTTGTTTACACTACAAACACCGGTACAAGCGGCTCGGTGGCACAAGGCGTACAACA
>Ga0233425_10000619_pt1 | contig 90238 bp, 80 predicted proteins | sample Watercolumn_Towu_2_FD_181712 | JGI IMG/M metagenome (GOLD analysis project Ga0233425, IMG submission 181712) | Freshwater microbial communities from Lake Towuti, South Sulawesi, Indonesia - Watercolumn_Towuti2014_140_MG | ecosystem: Environmental > Aquatic > Freshwater > Lake | place... | reverse complement strand
ATGACCTTGAGAAAAGAATATTGTTAGGTGTACAAGAAATCAATGAGCAACCCGTGGTACACCGATGGCGCAAATTTGAATCTTTAACAAATTAATTGTCTATATTTTAATGAAACGATATACTAGGAATGCTAAAAGAAGGTCAACGAAAAGCCTTGTCGAATATTTGGGGGGATACAATCTTGATAAAATCACTCCCTTTGTTGTTGAAAAATTCAGGCTAGAGCGCAAAGAGAAAGACGGGGTTTCGGATAGCACTATCAATGACGATGTTGCAATTTTAAGCCACATATTCACAACGGCCATAAAGGCTGGGATTGTGGACAAAAACCCTTGTAAAAATATTAGGCGGTTAAAGGTGACACAGACTAAAGACCGGGTGCTGTCTCAATCTGAAATTGCCTTACTGCTTGATAAACTGCAAGGCAAAGACCGTCTCATGGTATTGGTGGGACTCTTTACAGGGTTACGCCTTGGCGGTGTGTTAGGCATATCCTGGCAGGATATAGACTTCACCCGAAAGATAATAACATCCAGTCATAAGACGGGCAAGCTGGTATCCATACCGTTATCGGATTACCTGGAAGGTGAGCTATTACGGCACAAGGGTAATAATTCAGGTGACAGGATATTTGAGACCAGAGAAATTACTCCTGAAATATCGAGCAGGTATAGCGAACACTTTAGCGACCTATTTAAAAAAATAGGTATCTATAATTGTACTTTCCACACGCTGCGTCATACCTTCTCTAGTATCCTACAAGGTGAGTTGGGCATTGGTGCTGTAGTGGTGCAAGGCATGACAGGGCATTCAAGCTTAGGTATGTTGCAGAAGTATTCCCACACAGGGCTGGATAACAAACAAAGGGCAATTCAATCTTTAACAGACCATATCCTGAGCATTAAAAGCGGTGTTACCAATATCGATCTTTCTCAAATAGGTACGGCATAAGTACGACATGGGTTTGCCAGGGTATTTCTCATACAGCTTTACTTGCTAGGAATCAAGCGGCTTTTCAGGTAATTTGATATATCTAAACGAGTTTACAATAATAAAACATAGGTCAACCATGTGTGTAATGAATATCCGACTATTTTGATTTATGAAAGAATGTACACAAGTAGTATCTTAGCGATCTAAAATTGAAAGGGGCGTTTTTTAAGGATAAACCGAAATTTTCATTCGCACGGTTTTTATTTCCTATTCTTAAATAGTATCGACCGGCTTTTGCGTAATGTGAGGCTAACCGCTTTTTGTAAAGCTTCTCATGAATGCCATTTTCTTTGTCCTTAAACTTATTATATATTTTATCGATGACCATTTTTTGGTATTTTAAGACATTATTCCTGTTCTTACTTAAAGAATGGGGATTATGCCTGTATTTAACAAGGGGTTTACCAATCCCCGCGACTTGAAAGTGAAATGCAATCCGTAACCACATATCCCAGTCCTGACAGTTAAAAAGCTGTTCGTCGAATAAGCCCGTTGTTTCAAATATCTCTTTTCGTACGACTACGGATGAGGTGATGATAAAATTCTGTTCAGAAAATAATTGTGTAAAAATATTGCCGGACGGCAATTGTCTCTTTGTGTTTCCATTAAGATCGTTCCCTTTTTCATCCATATTTATATGCTTTGAATATACCATACTAACCTCCGGGTGTGTTTCAAAATATTCAATATCAGTCTGTAATTTTTCAGGCAACCAGAGGTCATCCGCATCAATAAATGCTATATACTTCCCTTGAGCCGAACTAATACCGATATTTCTTGCCATGGGCAGCCCTTTGTTTTGTTCTAACCGAATATATTTTATCCTTTGTATAAACGGATATAAGACTTCTTTTGTGTTATCGGTGGATCCATCGTCCACAACAATGATCTCATAAGAGTTGTAAGTCTGTGCCAGAATTGATCCAATCGAATGGGACAAAAAAGCAGCACAATTATATGTAGGCAATATTATACTCACGAGAGGTAAATTGTCAGACATGATATTAAATTCCCTTGATGGCGTTAATGAATTTTGGGACATTGGCCTTTAGCGAATAGTGTGATTCCACCGTTTTTTTACCTTCGAGTCCCATGCGTTCCCGAAGGGTCTTATCCTTTATGAGAAGGGCTATTTTTTCTATCCACTCTTCTACGGAAGCTGCAAATAAACCATTAACGCCTTCTTGTATAATTTCATTGTGTACACCAACGGGAGAGCAGACAACGGGAATTCCTATAGAAAGATATTGAAGTAACTTTGTGGCGCATTTGCCTTTTGTCCATTCATGACTGGGTAAAGGCGCCAGGCCGATATCGATATCCTGCAAATCTGAATTTTCATCCTCCAAAGCCCAAATCTTTTTAATAACTGGCATTTTTTCACAATCAAAGAAATCGTTACAGATAATCTTTAGTTCTATGTTATTGCGGTGGTTTGCCAGGCGATCAAAGGCAGGAGTCAATTCCTTCAAGAATGGAAGTGAAGACTTGCTGCCAATCCACCCGATAGTAACCTTTTCTTTATTCCTGCTATAATCTTTCATGGTATATTTACTTGTATCAATTGCTGTGGGGATGATGGTTATATTTTTATTGTATGACAATGCCTGTGTTTTTAAATATTGATTCCCGGCTATAATGAGATCGCTGAACCTTACCATTCTGGCAAACGTTCTTCTCCGCTTAAATGATCGACCACCGCCGTCTGCGGGGCTTTTAAACATAACGGCGTCATCGAAGTCATAGATAATTTTAATGCGCTTTTTCCTGAGATACCAGAGTTGCCAGCGCCACAGCCGTTTTTTTTGAATAAAGATTATATCGTAATCCTGAATCTTTGAAAATAGTTTCATCCACTTACAAAAAGAGTCCGGGAAGAGCGCAACCTTTGACTCTATGCGCGATTCTTTAAGATAAGGAACGTATTGCAATACCCTGTATCGGCTTGCGGGATGTTCCCATTCCTGTATAAGAAAATAGGCTTTTAATTTATCTGTGAAACTTGTGGAATGTGTATTTTTGGATTCCATACATGTTTTCGGTGTAAGCTTAATTGGATAATTGCCTGTACTATTCGTTTATTTTCGCTATCAAGATTTTCCGCGCCAGCGTATGCCCGGTAGAATCGTAACCTATCCGTGTATGTAATACAGTTAGGTAAGGAAGCATTTAACTGAGACAAATTTTTAATCTTTTTTTTAAGGGTAATTGTTTTATCAAAACGTACCCGATCCAAATCCAGATAAAAAAAATTCCACGTATCCGGTAATTCCATAATCATAATGTTATTTGCCTTTAAATCACGGTGATAGATGCCAGAGTCATGAAGTTGTCGGAAAGACGCTGCCAGATACGAAAGAAAGATGCGTTTTTTCCCGGAAACAGTCTTATCATAAGGATTGCGAAATGTTTCGCTAATATATTTGTTGCACGGCAGAGAGGTGGTAATATCTTCCGTGATAATAAAACTCTTCCGGAGAATACCGAATCTTTTTTCCTCGAGTAATGCAATAGGTTTGGGCGTTTTGACGTTTAATGCTATGAAACCATGTGCGGCAAACCACGCCCTCCGTGCAGGAGAATTACAAAAGGAATACAAGAATCTCTTGAACGAGGACGGATATTTATACTCTTTTATGCAGACATTTTCGGTTGTCTCGTGAGATGCCGGCAGACGTGTAATGGCAATTTTTGCGGATATTTTTAGGGCGCCGGGAAGATTCTCTTTTACGGAGAAGTTATGGTTTCTGATTAAATCAATCAGCGTGTTTACTTCCCATTCATTTCGTGTATGTATTTTGTAATTGCCATGCGTCGTGCATGTAAATACGTTATTGTTTTTGAAGCATTTTCTTGCCCTGCTGCGCCAGAGCCTGCGCTTAATCCCGGAAACTTCTTTAAAGACCGCCTTGTGAAAAATCTCCCTGTCTTTGGATTTCGATAGCTGGTTTGTGTAATTGGTTATCATCTCTTGTATTTCTTCGTTTGTGCAAGTATCAATAATGGAATATGCTAATCTCGATAGTTCCTGAATTCTCCTGGATAGTGGTAATTTCTTCGTAAATTGAGTGCGTCCGAGATCGAGGAGATAAAATATCGTTATATTGTCAGGATTCACGAGTATGTTTTCAGCGTGGAGTTCACCGTGAAAAACGCCGCAATCGTGCATTGCCTTGACGTAAGAAATGAGGTTTTTCACCAAAAGATTTTTTTGCGGTTGATTATAACCGGGTGGGGATTGCTGGATGGACAGTAATAGTTCCTTCACGGACAGCGCATTGGGTATTGCCTTTGAAATTATACAGCAATCTTTCAGTACCCCAAAATGCCTCTTTTCTCCCACAGCAACCGGCTCTGCCGTGAGCATGTGATTCCTGAGGAGTTCATGACTTTTATTCCATTCTTTCCGTGCCTTTGATAGAGAAAACACCGATTTAATGGCGTCTCTGAAGTGTCTTGTGGTGTATTGTTTTATATAGAAGGATGCCTGATTGTGGGTATATTTTAACACCTTCTTAAAATATCCGCTCCGGATGATTTCACAATCTTTCCCGCTGTCTATAGAGACTGCTATTTTTTCCAAAACATCCAAAGGGATGTCTTTTGTTATCCATCGGGTATTATGTAGGATTTGATAATTTGTCATGGATTTTTAATGGTGGATATTTAATACTTTTTGGTAGATATCGAGTGTTTTTGTAACATTGGCCTTAAGGGAGAATCGCTCTGATTTATTTCTTGCAGCAGCGCCTACGCGCTCCCTTTTTTCTTTTTCTAAAAGGACGGTAATATAATTTGCTATTTCTTCAGCGGCGATAGGATGGTTAATAATAAATCCATCCGTACCGTGGTTTATGATCTCCGATACCCCGCTGGTTTTGCTGGCAACGGCCGGGAGTCCCGATGCCATCGCCTCGAGACAGGCTGTGCCAAAGGCATCGTACTCACTCGGGAAAACAAAAATATCACCTGCGGCATATATTTCCTGAATGTTTTTGCAAACACCAGCAAAGATTATCTTATCGGTAATGCCATTATCCTTTGCAAGTTTCTGGTACTTTCTGACTTTTCCTTTCCCTACGACAAGCAGCTTTATCTTTTTGTCTTTAATGAAAGGGAATGCATCTATAACATATTTTAAACCCTTTCTCTTAAACCCTGAACCGACGAACAGCAAAAGAACTTCGTCCGATGCGATACGGTATTTTGCCCTTACGGTATCTCTATATTGCAGTCTCATGCGAGGCGTAAAGGCATCGGTATCTACGCCATTATAAATAACCCCAATGTCATTTGCGGACAATTTGTAATGGTGCATGATTTCTCTTTTGCATTGTTCTGAAATGCAGGTGATTTGCCTGTAGCGTTTTTGTTTAAAAATAATCTTTTCGAGGAGGAGCAGGCTTGAGTGCCTCGGATTCAGGCACATGACTATCCTGCCAAAGGCAGTGTGCATGAGGGGGTAGGTGTGCATCATATAATCCCAGTGACATCCACCGCCGACCCGGTAAATATCTTGAAATAGTGTTTGTGTGAATCCATGAACGATATCAAATGGTATTCCTGTTTTTTTGACGATTTTTGGAGCATTTATGGCAAATGTCCAGTATTTTAAAGGAGACCATAAGGTAATGGCCGGGACATGATGAAAGATTAAACGTCTGTCCTCGTCCTGTCTAAATCGATGGGCAAATATATGAACTTCATGTCCGTGCATAAGGAGTTGTCTGGATAAATTAAATACATAACTTTCCACCCCCCCCTTTTCCTTTATAAACTGATATACGACCAAAGCGACCTTCATAGGAGTATAACATTATATAACAGCTTGGTTTTTTGAAACACATTGTACACACCCCTAAATCCCCTCTTTTTAGAGGGGACTTCTGCTCTCCCCTCTAAAAAGAGGGGTCGGCGGTGTGTTTTAGGATGACAAAATGCTTTGATTTCCATACAGATTAGTAAAGTAACTTTTTATTAAGATTTTTCAAAAAACCAAATTGTTGCAACATTATAAATTTTTGTTTGGAGATTTGTTTGCTAATTCTTCCTTGATAATTTCCAGGTTATTTTTTGCCTTCTCATTGTGAGGCTCGTGCCTGAGCACCTCTTCAAATTCTGCAATGGCTTCATTTAACTGCCCGTTTTCAGCATAAATGATACCTAAATTGTTGTGCGCCTTCACGTAATTCTTGTTAAAGGAAAGGACTATTTTGAATTCACGGGAGGCATCCTCTGTCATTCCTTTCTGGTAATAGGTTGTTCCAAGGTTAAAGCGGGACTGTATGTAATCAGGGTTTATTTTTATAGCTTCCTTGAACGCAGCTAGCGCCTGGTCATAAAGTCCCTGTTTGCTGTATATCGTACCGATATTATTGTATGCAGCATGGTAGAGCGGATACAATTCCAGTGAATTTTTATAATAGCCCAGCGCTTTCTCGTAGTTTTCTTCCCTGACATACACGTTTCCCATTGCATGATGGAGCAGCGCCGCATTCGGCGCTTCTTTCATGGTCTTTGAGAAAAAGGTCTTTTCATCAATCCAATCCCGATTTCTTAAAAGCGTTTGACTTGAATAAAAGATTAAAAGCGCGATGAACAGCGAAATCGTTGTATACCTCAATATTGAAAATGAGCGCTTCCAGGATTTCCAGGCAGCGGTCAATAATGCCGATATTATGCCACAAAAACCAAGAGAAGGAATATATAAAAACCTTTCTGCCGTGACAAAGCCCATATCCCAGGGAGCGGAGATACGAATAAAATTAGACAGGGGTAATAATGTCACCAAGTAAAAAAGTATCAGAAAAGACATGCCAGCCCATCGTTTTTTCAACCATATTATCAAAAAAATAAGAAAAGAAATCCCGATGACGGATGAAAAAACCGCGGGTTCGGTTATAGAAAAAGACATGGGATTTTGAATGTATGCGTTCAGGTGTGCGGGATAAATGAGTTTAAATAAATAAATGAAAATGGTTTTTGTGAAAGAAAAAATGGCGGGGTAAAAGCCCTTCATTTCCTCCCCGCCCGGATTGTCTACGGTATGAATCCCTAAAATAACAAATCGAATGATGCCGTATAAAAGGATGACGAAAAAATAAGGTATACTTAAAAGGAGAGATATTTTCCATTGCCTCCCATTCCTCAATCCCACGAAAAAATGAGTATAGGCAATTATTAAAAAAGGCAACGTTGCTACCATCTCTTTACAAAGCATCGCAAGAGCAAATAAGATAATTGAGCATACATAAAATATTTTACTCCGTTTAAAAAACAGTTTTAATACTTCCCGATTGCAGAGAGAACTATTTCTTTTGCCTGGTAACGGGGAATGTATTGCTTTTTGGTATAAGTAAAAAGCGGATAGAAAGAACATTCCGGCGATAATATCAGTGCGTCCGGATATCCACGTTACCGATTCTGTATGGATCGGATGGCAGGCAAATAATAAAGAAGTGGTGATAGAGATAGGGCGGTTGTTGAATAAAGAGTTAAATATCAGGTAAACGAGGATACAGCTAATGGTATGAAAAATGATATTTGAAAGATGGAAACCCCACGGTTTTAGACCCCACAGGGCATAATCGATCATATAACTGAGGCTTATAATGGGTCGATAGTAACCATATTTGAATTCGATGGTGTCATCGGTTGTGTCAAAAAAATCCCTTACAAAATTTTCCCAGAAGCAGCCCCATTTACTAATTCCTTCGTTATCGGCAATCAAAACCATGTCATCCCAGACAAAACCATTTCTCAAGGCGTTGAGATAAACCAGGAAAGAAATGAAGATGACAAGAAGGACGGGAGAATGATAACGTATTTTATTCATTGTCTTATAAATATAAGGCTTTCATGGAACATTCTCAAGCTAAATCACGATTTGTCTCAGGAGCTTTTTTGTCATTTTTTTACAGGGCTTACGAGGACATAGGTATTTCCACGAACACTCCGGGATGCCAGCACCTGATGGGGACAGGCAGATTGAATTTGTTGATAATACCGGTTGGGCATGAGAAACAAGATGCTTCCTCCTGTTTCTAATCGTCGGCATATTTCGTCTTCGTCTGCCGTCAAAAAAGAAATATGGGTATTTGGTATGATGCTGAAATACCATTTTGCTATTTTGGAGGGTTTCCAGAGTAAATCTGTATGTTCAAAAACAGTTTCGGGTATACCCCAGAAATAAAGGGTGCGTTCGGAAGTTCGGGTCTGTTGAGAAATCGCGGTCGTTAGTTTTTGGATTTCTGACTGATGGGAGGCATAACGTAAAGGCAGCATGACAAAAGTTGCTGCATAGACCAACAATACCGCAGGAATGAAATAATTGATTAGGCGGGGGAATCTTCTGGCAATGAATATCCAGAGTATAATACTACCTGCGATGAACAAGGGTGCAGCGACAGGATGTGGATTGAGAACCAATGTGGAAACCCTTGATTCTACTGCCCTGAGAGAAAAGAGATTATAACTGTAGTTCGGGAGCAAGAGAAAAAATCCGCAAAACAGGAATACACAGGATAGCGTGTTCTTCCAGTCGATTCTGTAAACAGAAAAAGACTCCGTAATGAATTTCCCTATCAGGATGGAAGCTGCCGGATAAAGCGGCAATACATACCAGTGCAGTTTGTTTTTACAAAGAAGAAGCACAATTCCGAAACTTACCAACCATATGAGCGGAAGGATTCGTCCGTCTTTTCTCCACTGAGGGATTTGGAAAAATGCCCAGACCGAACACGGCAGCAACAGCAATGACCAGGGATAAAAACCTTTCAAAATTGTTTTCCCGATAAAAAGAATTCCGCCGATCAAACTTTTAGCCTCATTTACCCCTATACCGTATTCTGTCGAGGTTGCCCGGTTATAAACCTGACGTATAAAAAATTCGTCAAGAAATGCTTTTTTATGCATGAGTATCATTGCAATAATCCAGCCGGCAGAAATGATCAGGAATAAGAGAACGGCCTGAATGACTCCGGAGATACGGTAGTTCCTCCATTTCCCGGTAACCAGCAGGTATAGAAGCCCGATCCCAAATGGCAAAAAGCCGGCAAAATTCTTTGTAAGCGACGCTAATCCCATTACAGCCGAACTAACCAGTAACAAGCGTGGATTTTTCTCACTGCGAATCAATAAGTACATACTGCTTACCAGGAAAAATAACAGGATAGCATCCATTTCACCCGTCCTGGCGCAATGCTCATAAATAAAATGAAAACATGTTGTGAGAGAGAACCCGGACCATAAGGCCTCTTTCTCGCCAAACAATTCTTTCGCCAGTAAAATGGTAAAAAAAACACATGCTACAGCCGACAACGCAGACCATGACCGCGTTATCCATTCGGAAGTTCCAAAGAAACGGAAACACACTGCCGTCAGCCAGAATTTCAACGGAGGTTTGTTGAAACAGGGTTCTCCACCGATACGGGGGGTAAACCAATCTCCTGAAATCAACATTTCTCGTGAAATAATGGCATACAGCGCTTCATCTCCATTGTGAATGCTGTTGCTGCCCAAGTGATAAAAAATAGTAAAGGAAGAGAAAATAATCAGGGAGAAGAACAGGGTACGGAATTTCGTTATGGAAATGAAGTATGAAAAAGATGGCTGATTATTACACACGTTTTTGAATATTATATAATTCTGTCAAAGGGGGAATGCCGTGGAGTAATGAGCATCCTTTGGCGAATGGGCTTTCACCGTTCTATTGTATGTAACCGAGGCTCCGCAGCATTTCTTCCTTGTCTTTCTGAAGGGGTTTATTCTTCTTTACCATAGGTGCAGGGGGGAGCGCAAGAACTAGTTTTTGAAAGATATCATTTTGCCGCTTAACTTGTTCCGGTTGTGCAGTTGCCAGGTTGTTCCGCTCTGCCGGGTCATTCATGAGATTATAAAGCTCTTTCTCCTGGGTTTTTTCATTAATAATCAGTTTCCAGTTTGACCCGATGACGGCATTCATCGAAGGTACGATTCCATTGTTAATCTGGGTAATTACATATCTTTCTTCCTTCGTGGAAATCAGACCATTCCGATCGGCCAGGGGACGTCCCTGCCATGATTGAGGCGCTTTTCCTCCTGCAATGGACAACAAGGTAGGAGCAACATCTATCAGGCTAACCACATCCTTGGAGGTTGTTATGGACGGCTTGTCCGGTATTCGCACGAACAGGGGAATGCGCACCGTATCATTATAGAGATTTCTGCCGTGGCCGAGCTTGCCGTGTTCCATAAACTCTTCGCCATGATCGGCAGTGAATACCGTTACGTAGTTCTGAAGCGAAGGGAATTCCTGGAACAATTTTCTGATTTGTTCGTCGCAATAGTTAATTTCCGAATCGTAATGTGATTGGATCAATGTCAGGGTGCGAGGGCCTTTCTTTTGGAGTACGCGGCTCAACCTTACCGGACGGGATACAGAACTGATCGCAGTGCATTCTCCTTCAGTTTCGTCACTTTGATACTGTTTCAACCACGGCTGTCTGCCTATGTATGGGATATGGGGATCAAAGTAGTGCAGCCAGATAAAGACAGGACTGCTTTGTGATTCGATTTCCTTCTTCCACTCGAGAAAGGTTCGATTAACTTTTTCAGCGGCACAAAACCCGACACAGGCGTATCGGTCAAACCCTCGTCCAAAACCGAGGTCCTTCATAAGATGGGTATTGGCGGTTACGGCATACGTTCGATAACCCAGAGCTCGCAATTGTTCAGGCAGGTTAATCAGTTTTCGCGGGATGCGTTCTTGTCTGTATACGTGTGCCTTTTTAATGGAACCTCGTGTTATTCCATGCGAGGATGGGTATACGCCGGTCATCAGAGAAGTCACGGCTGGCACTGTCCATGATGAGGTACTGTAAGCATTCGTGAAGACGATTCCCTCACCGGCAAGCTTCCCTAAAAATGGGGCTGTATTCCGCTTGTATCCGTAAAAGGGCAGGCGGTCGGTGCGCAGAGTGTCGATGGTGATTAAGAGCAGTGAGGGAAAGTTTTTCTTTGTAACAGGACTCTTTGTTTCTGAGGCATGAGAAAAAGTCGCTGATAAGCAAATCGACAGAAGTGTTGCAACACTTGGGATAGTCTTTCTGAAGTTCATAATGAATAAAAAAGGGTTTTTCCATACCGTAAAGATACCGAAAAACCCTTTAAATAAAAATTCTAAAAAGTTTATTTAGAAATATTATTTTCTCTCTTCCTTTTTAAACTGGAAATTGACAATAAGATCGCTATCCTCATTTCCCTTTATTTTAAGTTTTATCGCCTTGGTCTTACCGAGACCTCCCTTGTTAGCACTTAAAGTATACGTTTGGCCAGGTTCAACGTTAAGACTATAGCTGCCGTTACTCTCAGATGATGCTGACTGCGTTGGGCCTTTGGAAGGCTTTGCCGTTACTGTTGCATCAAAAACGGGATGAAATCCCTTGTCCGATACATAGCCATAAACTGTCAGTGAAGATGCAGCTTTCAGGTCAAAAACGGTACCTTCCACAGCCAATTTCTTACCTTCTGCTGCATACACAGAAGACGAACTTATCCCCGCTATGCTTAACGCGGCGCCAAAACATCCCGCCAGGCACATCATTACCCATCTCTTACTCATAACGCTCTCCTTTCTTTAAAATACCCCGCGATTTGCGATGATTTAGTAAAGTATTATATTTATCTTTCGTTCTCTTTGCAACAAGAGAATTCAAAATAGCTCATTTATTTTTTCCCCTTCCCTTTTCCCTTTGCCTGGGATTTGGGAGCCACTTTGGGTTTTGGTTTTTGTGTTGGCTTTGTTTTTACAACAGCTTTTGCCTTAGTTATTTTTTCTTTTCCGGCGAGTATTTGCTCAGCTTCTTCGCTATCCGCCTCCATGATGTATCTTATTCCTGTTACCTCTGCGGCCTCACGTGTCAAAGTTACAATATCGTTTCGTGTGAGATGTTCCAGTGCAAACTTTCTCGAACCGCACATTAATTGCCGCAGGCCCTGGGATAAGCGTTGATAATATGAATAAACTCCAAGCGCCCCCGCAGGGACCTCCTTGCCGTTGGAACCGAATAGTCTCTTTGTCCTGGAAGCCAAAACGAATATTTCTTCCATGGTTCTGCCATAAGGTTCGATAGTCTTGTCGACAGCATTTTTATTAATTTGTTCGGCGATTAATTTTCCGACGTGCGCCGCACAGAGCGGTGAACGCGCCATGCCAACCGCCTTGACATAAGGAGCGCCAATCGCCATTGCCTTAAAGATATCATCCTCAAACGCAAAGCCTCCGGCAAGGATAATGTCCGGAACGTACTGACCCTTTGATGCTAATTTATGCACATAATTATAGGTAAGGGCAGCAATGTACAAGGTTGGCACTCCCCATTCATTCATCATATGCCAGGGGCTCATACCCGTCCCGCCGCCGGCGCCATCTACGGTTAATACATCAACTCCGGCTATTGAACAATAACGAACCGCCCTTGCAAGGTCAGCAGGCCTGTAAGCGCCCGTCTTCAAGAAAACATATTTTGCGCCTGCCTTCCTTAATTCTTCCACCCTTTTTACGAATCCCTCTTCATTGACCATTCCAACCCTGGAGTGCCTTTCAAATTCCTTAAATGCCTTGCCAAAGACCGATGCCACCGCATCATCGTATGGGTCGGGCAGCACAATATAGCCGCGGTCTCTAAGCAATCTTGCCTTTTCGAGATTATTAATCTTAACCTCTCCGCCGATATCCTTAGCGCCTTGTCCCCATTTCATTTCTACGGCCTGGACGCCTAATTTATTTATACCGTACTCAAGTACACCTAGTCGGCTGTCTTCGACGTTCTCTTGCATTACAATGACGCCGTAGCCGTCTTTCTGCCAATTCTGAAAGGTTTTTACGCGATTTTCGAGATCAGGGCAGTGGGTTATTTTCCCATTTTCCAGCTTGGTATTAACATCCATACCGCCCACGTTTTCACCGATTGTCAGCCCGGTTCCAGAAATTGCAGAACCAATGGCTAATCCGTCCCAATGTGTTTTTGCAACGTTTGTCGAACCTAACCCCGGTATCATTATCGGTAATCTGAGCTTAATTCCTTTATCTTTCCCCAACCGTGTTTCCGCGTTTACGTTCTCAAAAATTGCCTTGTCGCTGTCAGCCGCAATTCCAACTGCTCCAACAGCCGTACCCATGATGTTTAAATGTGAAAAATCTACGGGATATTCTTTATCTGCTCCGGCAGTAATAACTCCAAAAGGTTGTGGATACAAATTTTCTGAAGCCCTGAAGGCTGACTTTCCAATTTCGCAAAAACCCGGACAATCATCCACACAAACCGAACACATACCACTGGCAGGCGTCCTGTCATTAGGTGTTCTATTTTTTGTACGTGTGGCTGCCGATGCATTTGGTTTTGAAAATGACATTTTCAAACCCCTTTCTTAATGAATAGGTAATTATGGTAAATGAATATAATTCTAACATTATAGTTATTTATGATTTCAAACTCCGAATATATACACATTTTCAAATTTACTGTCAATATAATTTTATAAGAAGTAAAAATAGTCGTAAGTTGACTTAGATAAGCACAAAACATGCCAATATGGTTTAAAAGTAAAAAAGTCAGTATTTTATTACTGAGAATATATTCTGACATTGTTGTATCTTAGTGAAAGTGCGTTTACTTGCAATAAAAAAGAATTATAATTTATTTGTAAACAAAAAAAGGAGAATATATAATCGACGCTAAATTTCAAAGTAAAGTATTGGCTGAAAATAACCTATAGAGTGGTAGTTTTTCTCGCACTAAGTCTATTAACACTTAACAATGGATTGATACACCATAATGGGGGTTAATAAAATTGTGAAATCACAGATAAAAATGAAGGATAATAGTGCGTTTATTAAAGAAAAGGTTGAAAAAATAAAAAGGGAAGTCGGGAAGGTCATTGTAGGTCAAGAAGAGATGATTGAGGGTATTATTATTGCCCTTCTATCGGACGGGCACATTCTTTTAGAAGGTTATCCCGGATTAGGAAAGACCGTCACGGTAAAAACTATTGCATGTATCCTGGACGCAAAATTTCAAAGGGTGCAATTTACACCAGACCTTATTCCCGGCGATATAACAGGGTTTGAGATGTGGGACCCCGAGTCGAGGAAAAGCAGGATACAAAAAGGTCCCGTATTTACCAATTTATTACTTGCTGATGAAATTAACCGCGCGCCTGCAAAGGTGCAAAGCGCTCTTCTTGAGGCAATGCAGGAAAAACAGGTTACCATAGGCCGGGAGACGTATCATTTAGAGAGATTGTTCCTCGTACTGGCGACTCAAAATCCCATTGAGATATCGGGTACGTATTTATTGCCCGAGGCAGAAATAGATCGGTTTATGTTTAAGTTAAAAGTACGTTACCCATCATATGGAGATGAAAGAGAAATTACCGAAAGGCAAATCCGGGACGAGGAGATTGATTTAAACGTTGTTTTATCTCAGAAAGAATTACTTGCATTAAGACGTACGATAGCGGAATGGTTGCCTTTGCATGAGGAATCTGCCATTGTAAAATACACAACAAGATTGGTCAGGGCTACAAGGCCGGAAGAAAGTAACGGTGAGTTGAGAAATCTCGTAATGTACGGAGCATCGCCGAGGGCATCCATTGCTTTAGCGAAGGCATCGCGCGTGTATGCATTTATTCATGGAGAGGATATGGTATTACCTGATCATGTTCACAAAATGGCTTATCCTGTCCTTCGACATAGAATCATCCTTACCCATGAAGCGGAGTCTCAGGGCATCGATTCTGACGCCATCATTGATAAAATACTCCATCGTGTCCCCCTGTTGGAATAAACGAGATGAAGAGGAGGATAAAGCTCTATTTACAGCGATTGATTGGGAACTTCTTTGATGGGACATTTTCCAGCTATTTGAATGCCCCGCATGGCTTGGAACTTGACGAACTCCGACAATACCAGCCTGGAGACGATCTCAGGTCTGTTGACTGGAAGACAACGGCAAAGACAGGCAAACTCCATGTACGTATGAAATTGGTGGATAAACGGGTAACTATTGTATTTCTCGTTGACAAAAGCCGGTCGGAGAAATTTGGTTCTTTTATAAATACCAAAGAAGATATTCAAGCAAGCATTCTCTCCCTCATTGTTTACGCCGCATCTGAAACAGGCAATGAGATAGGCTTTGTTACATTTACCGACCGGATAGAAAACTATATCCAACCCAGGGCCGGCGAAAAAGAGGCTTTAAAAAATATAAAAAATATTTTACTCGAAACACCGCAAAGCAATCGCACCGATTTAAATATTGCGTTTAAATTTTTAAATGAAAAGATACCGTCGACTGCTCTGGTATTTATTCTGTCGGATTTTTTAGCTCCTTATAATTACGAACAATCGCTTAAAACACTGTCCTATTTACATGAGGTAATTCCTATCATCATTTCGGATAAGATGGAAACGGACTTGCCTGAGGCAAAGGGGTTTCTGACCGTTCAGGATGTAGAGACAGGTGCGATAAAATCCCTGGACATTTCAACAACACTAAAAAAAACAAAACCTTACCTGGCTGTATTGAGACAGTTAAACATAGATCATCTTGCATTATCTAACGAGGAAGATGAAGAAATCTGGATAAAAAAAATCTCGGAATTTTTTGACAGACGCATCAGGAGGGGGGGGAGAAGGAGACGATGAGATATATTTTTATTAGCTTGTTCATGAGCGCCGTTTTTTTAGGCATCGGTTCCATTCACGTAAATGCACAAGAGCAGTACCAAACTCAGGAGCAGACAGAAGGAGAACAGGAGTTTGCTCTGACAGATAAACCGCTTGAAATATGGACATTTATTGATGATTACCGGGTAATTACGGGCAAGACGCTGCATCTGACCGTTCAGGTTATGTGGAAGTTGGGGATAACGGTGAATTTGGAAGGAGTCGATAAAATCGACCTCTCTCCCTGTAAGGTTGAAGGTGTAACGATTGGAGAGCGCCAAATCTTCGACAATGAGCATGATTATATCGTAATTACCTATACCCTCTCGTTGCCTTCGAATATCGAGGAAGGTATATATTCCATTCCCTCTTTTACTCTTTCTTACAGAAATGAAGTCGACAAGACCGAAGGAAAGTCCGCCTCCTCGCCCGTTGCAATTAAAAAGGTGCCCATCCTTGTTGAAGGAAAGGTGGATAAAGATGTCATCACAATCGGCGATCGGATCAACTACGCCCTCACAATACGGCATGAGAAGAATGTAAGGCTGGTATGGGAAAACATTGAAAAGCTGAATTTTTCCCCATTTGATATTTTGAAAAAAGATATGGAAAAAACGGCGGAAGGAAATATTGAAAAGATATTGATCAACTACACGCTTTCTTTGTATGAGTTCGGAGGGAAAAAGAAGACGCCTGAGATTCCTGAACTTACCATTTTATATTACAAAGAATCGCAACCACAATCCGGTGAGACAAAGAGCGATACCTCCCTCATCGAGACAAGGGAAGCCAAAATCGACCCAATTCCTGTTATTGTTAATAGCCTTTTGAAGGCTGTAGACGTGCCTCTGGAGGGACTCAAGGGTCCGCTGTATTATTCAAAAAAGGATGTCTTTCTAAGGGGGTACGTAACCATAGGTATCGGGGTGGCTTTATTACTCTTTTTAGGTGTAACGGCCTTACGTTCAATGGCAGGAAGGTTATCGCCGGTTTCGCCAAAACCGGTGACCGAAACACCCAAAATCGCCCTGGAAAGATTACAACGCGCTGTGGCATCATTCCAGTTTACCGGTGAAGAAAAACCAAATCGAACAAACGTACAAGACATCAATAAGTCTCTAAGGACATATATAGGCACACTCCTGGGTATGTCAAACGAAGCGGCCCAATCCGTCACAACAACGGATTTCTTCAATTATGACACGCAAAAAAGATTAACAGGCGAAATTTCAATTACCGCCAGAACTGTATTAAAACAAATTGATACCGTTGTGTACGGCAGACAAATAAAGAAAGAAATGGTTGATAAAATATTACAGGGAATAGAAGAAATAATAAAACAAACAAGTGGATAAAAAAATTGTTGAAATACCGTGTTTTACGCCTAAAAAGTAAAAAGCTATATGCATAAAGCGTAAAATTCACAGTATAGGATTTCCATTTCATTTATGCGGTTACATAACACATGCGATACAAAAGTCCCCCTTTATTAAGGGGGACTAACTTTGAATATAAATCAGGTAAACATCATGATCCTTGAATCCCCCTGGCTGCTTTTGATTCTCATCCCGTTTGGTTTGTTATGCCTTTTTTGGAGAGGGGAGAAGTTTCTTGGATATTCGAGTCTCTACCATGTGAGAGAAACCTCCGGGTTCAAGAAGATTGTAACTAAATTGCCTAAACCCGTATTTTTCGGGATGGTATTTTTCGCAATTATCGCCATTTCACACCCTCAGACGAAATATTACAAAGAGGAAACGACTTTGCGCGGACGGGAGATTGTCCTTTCCATAGACACCTCTTTCAGCATGACGGGAACAGCCATAGATACCATCAAAAAGATCGTTGGAGATTTTATAAAGAAACGACCGAATGACCTTCTAGGGATTACCATCTTCGGCACGGACGCAGCCCTCATTGTTATACCCACGATGGAAACTCAACTGCTTGAAAGATCTTTAGAACGCGTTCAGGCGTCACAGGTCGGTTATCAGACTTCTATCGGAGAAGGACTCTTTACCTCCATTGCAGCGATGTTTGAAGAGGAGATGGGAAAGAAATTTACCATTAAAGAACTGAGAGACAGCATTAACAAACAGTATCTGACTGATTATGCAATCTCCTTTGTCAAAGAGATGGAAAAGAGACAGGTGCTGAAAAACAAACTCATCATCCTCTTTACAGACGGGATATACAACATCGGTATTTCTCCCGACAGACCGCTCCGGCTGTTGAAGAGGATGGGAATAAAGGCGTACGTCGTGGCGGTCAAGGCATCGGACGTTACCGGCGTGGATCCTGAAGTCGCCGCCCAGCACATTGAGGAATTACAGGAGGCCGTTGAGTCAACGGGCGGAAAGTATTTTCATGCCGAGAATTTCGAAGAGGTTGCCGGATTTTACGATGAGATCGATTCCATTGAAAAAGACAAGATTGTCATAGAAACCGTTTCAAAGAAAAAGGATCTTTTTGTCTATCCCACAATTGCCAGTATTTTCTTTCTCCTGGTTTCTATTTTTATCGAAAACGTCTGGATGCGAATTCCATAACACATGATCAAAGGTTGCTTTGTGTATTTCAAAGCATTGCATTAAATCCTTACAGGAGGAAATTATGTCATTAAAAAAACTTACCAAATTATTTCTGCTGATTCTTGCCTGCTGCTTGATGTTTTATGGCTACGGGTACTATAAAAAATACAATACCATGGCGCGAGTGGAGGGAAAGATTAAAATGGGAAGATACCAGGATGCCCTGAGCGCTGTACAACAATTAGAGAATTCCTTAGTGTTCAGAATTTTAAGCAAGGTGGAGAAGAAAGACCCGGTAATTGCTTATAATAAAGGGGTATTGTATAGCCTGATGGAAAACGGGAAAAAGGCAGGCGCTGAGTATCGAAAGGCTATGGAAACAAATGATCCTGTGTTGAAGGCGAGGGCGATTTATAACAATGCGAACCTCATTGCAACCGACATGGATTTTTCTACCGCAGCCACGCAATATGCAGAAGTATTAAAGATTGATGCGAACGATTTCCAGGCGAAAAAGAATTTAGAAAGGATGAGATTAGGTGAACAGCAGTTTAATACCATGTTTACTCCGGAACAGCAAGAGCGGGAAGACAGGATTGAGGCATTGAAACTTATTCCGTGGGGCACGAAGTACAAGTATAGCGGAGAGCAAAAGATACGGTGGTGATGCATATTCATTTATTTCTACCAACTTCTTTTCATTGCAAAATTAACAATATAAAATTATCAATTAACAATGGATGAACATCATGAAAATACCCTTACAGAACGCTTACTTGATTTTACCGTAAGGATTATAAAGCTCGTAAACGCATGTTATTTTTCAATTACGAAGAATATAAGATTATTGTTTACGCCGTTTCCGGCTTGATTTTTCTCTTGTATTTATTTCTTTACCGGAGAAAAGCGGCGTGGTTAAAGGCCTTTGGGCAAAAGTCTTTCATAAACAGGTTTAGTAAAATTCCTAGAATCTACCGAAATATTTTGAAAGGCGTGAGCGTCAGCGCTGCCTGTTGTGGTTTGGGTTTGGTAGTCTTACAACCGAAGTGGCAGACGACATACGACCATTATGAAAAAGAAGGATTGGAGATAGTCTTCGTTCTTGATGTTTCGATTAGCATGCTTGCAGAAGATGTGAAACCCAATCGACTGCAGCGTGCGAAGATGGAAATAGCCAACCTTGTCCATGGATTGGAAGAAGATCGTGTCGGTTTAGTGGTCTTTGCGGCACGGGCATTTTCTCTGTTACCTTATCCGACAAATGACTACGACAGGGTCTTTCTGCGCATCTTGAACATGATCAACGAAAACTACGTGCGTTTTGTGCCATACGGGACGAATATAGGCAATGCGTTTATTCTGGCAATGAATACGTTCAGCAAAGATAACGCAAAGAAGGTAATGATACTTCTTACAGATGGTGAAGAACAGATTATCACACGGAGCCAGGTCGCAGAGGCAGTAAAATTGCTGTTGGAAAGGAGGGATATTGCTATCTATGTTGCTGGTATTGGAGATACTAAGGAGGCATCGCCAATCCCCAGAAGAGATAAAGAGGGAAATGTTACCGGTTACGAAACCACGGAAGACGGAGAAACCATTTACACTAAACCCAATCCGGCATTTTTACGGGAGATTACTGAAATGGTAGGCGGAACCTATCAGCATGACGCTACGGGTGATGAACTTAAACGCATCTTCGGACAGGTTATTGAAAAGCACAAAAATATTATAGGGATTAAAAAGAAAACGATTATTAGGGATGTTTCTCAGTATTTTTTGGGGGGTGTGCTGGGATTACTCGCTTTGTATTTTATTCTATAATAACATGAACAACTGTGCCATAAGGGCTAAAGTTCCAGTATGGTGTGTATCCACCAACCCCAGCCTTAAGGCTGGGGTTAGTGGATGGTCTTTGAGGTATGGAAGGGAGGAGGTTCTACACCTCAAGAGACCATCAACCCATTTCAGATATATTGGGAAATTTTAGAAATCCTTGAAAGCTTTTTCATCCATTGGGAAAATCTCATCTGCATCAGACTCCGGGAGGGTTTTCTTACCGTTTCCATGACCATTGCCATTTCTTTTCATGTGAACAATATGCTCATCATTCAATCTATTGTGTGGTGTCTTTTTATCGGGTTTACTCGGTTTGTAATATATCCTTTCATTTTTCGCCGAGGGTTTTTTCGTTACTAGAGGTTTGTTTTCTTTTGTTTCTTCTTCTTTTTTATTTCCAACCTCACCGGCAATCTTATCCACCAGGGAGAGTAGGCTATTTGCCTGTGCTGATAACTCCTCGCTGGCCGACGCCGTTTCCTCTGCATTTGCAGCATTTTGCTGGATGACCTGATCCATCTGGGATATGGCTTTTCCTACCTGTCCAACACCTTCAGACTGTTCCTGTGAGGCATTGGCAATCTCATTTACCAGGTTGGTTACCTTCCTGACATTTTTCACAATTTCTTTCAGGGAGGCTTCTACCTTTTTCGTTAAATCCACACCAACGTCTACCTTCTTTCCGCTGTCTTCTATCAGCTGTGTTGTATCCTTTGCGGCGCTGGCGCTGCGTTGAGCCAGGTTTCGGACTTCTTCGGCAACTACAGCAAATCCCTTACCATGTTCGCCTGCCCTGGCAGCTTCCACGGCTGCATTCAGAGCCAGCAAATTGGTCTGGAATGCAATTTCATCAATTACCTTGATAATATTCGCTATTTTTTTGCTGCTGCCGCTGATCTCGTTTATAGCCGTGTTAAGCATGCCCATGGCTTGATCGCTCTGTTCTGCGGAAGTATTGCAGAGGTTGGCCAGGCTGGCGGCCTCTTTAGCATTATCGGCGTTTTGATTGACCATGGAGGAGATTTCTTCCATAGCCGAAGACGTCTCCTCAATTGAGGCAGCCTGTTGCGAGGCCCCATCAGCAAGACTTTGGCTGGATTCAGAAATTTGTCCCGCTGCTGAGGCGACCTGCGAAGAACCTTCTGTAAGGTCTGCGAGCAATCTTTTAAAGAGGCTGGAAATCTTGCCGGTAATTTTTAGAACGATCCATCCAAGTCCTACCACAAAAAGTACGGCAGCTATTCCAATAATAAAATTCCATTTTTTTAATGAAACTGCCGCACTAAATGCCTCCTTTTTGTCAATTTCAGCTATGATTGCCCATTTCATACCCTTGATATCAAGCGGTGCATAGGCGCTTAGAACTTCTGAGCCTCTATAATCTTTTATTACTTTACAATTACTTTTGTTTGATAATGCATCCCTTACCGCATCGGTATCTATCTTATTTACTAATATCGTCCTCTTATCGGAAAACCTGGAATCAGACCTCATAAACTTATCACTTCCCACGAGGTAGGTTTCGCCAGTCTTTCCTAAACCAGCCCTTTCCATCATAATATTATTGATCTGATCAATGGGTATTTGAAGAACCAGGATGCCTGTTTTGTTAAATCCATCACTAATAGGAGTAGCAATGAACGAGGCAGGTGCAAAGTCGGAAGGCGCATACGGTTCAAAGTCAGCCAACATTACAACATTGTGTTCTGCTGTGTTATTAACTTCCTTATAAAGTTTAGCAATATTGGTATTTGCATATGGGCCGTTTATGAGGTTGGAGCCGAAATCTAGTTCCTTATAGGCTGAATATATGATGCTACCCGTTTCTAAATCGATTAAAAAAATATCATAGTAACCACATTTCTCCAACAATCCTTTGAAATATGGGTGATATAATGCATGTAAACTGCTGTATTCACTCCCATCAATAGCATTTAAATAGTCAATTTTTTTCTCTTTCTTAAATGGATTTTTTGTTACATAAAGATCGTGAGCCTTTTCGGCGCCTATCTCCTCGAATGCCCGTTTCATTTCTTTCATGGCATTGCAAACCGTTGGATCTTCCGACAATGCAGCGATATCTGCCCTAATCCTCTCAAAATATCCCTCTATCTGTCTTTTCTTAAGATCTCTTACAGAAACTAATTGATTGAATGATTGATCGTGAAGAGATTTACTGGCTATTTGATAACTCAATACCCCGGTAATTATGAAAGGCAGTAATCCGGCGATAACAAACAACGTGATAATTTTGGCGTTAAGGGTGATTTTCATTACTTATTCCTCCCGCTTATAAAGTTGTAATGAAGTATGACTCTCACAGATTGAGCCTCTAAAGATGGTTTAATAAAAATTTGTTTTAGCAAAATGCTCGTGTTCGCTGTATCTTCTAATGAGTATTATCGGCAAATTATCATAAAAATTTATCATAAATTTTAAATTATTTACTAATACTAAACATTCCTGATGTTTTAATATAATAGAGAACAAAATAAGTTGAAAACCAAATTAATAGGACATATATTAAGATAATAATATTTTCTTTTATGTATTTGTGTTTTAATGAAGATTATATGAGAGATATTTTTTTGCCTCCACATGGCAGACATTGGACAAGTCGATAAATACGATGGATACTAAAATATTATTAGCAGCGGATAAATTGGGAAAATATGGAGACATAGTTGGTCATTTGGGGAAAAATGGGTTTTCCTGCATAATAACCGCCACCGACGGGAATGAGGTATTAACACATCTTAAGACCTGTATGCCGGATTTTGCTATTCTCGACGTAAATCTTCCTATATTGGATGGATTTCAGTTATGTAAATTAATGAAGTCTGCTGAATTCAAGCAATGTGAAAAGGTACCTGTTGTTTTATTGTCCGAAACTTATAGAACCAGTATGGCGTCCGAATTGGCCAAATCTGTTGGCGCCTATGGGATACTTCATGCACCATTTTCGGTAGATGATCTTTTATTTTTGCTTTATAGTAAGTTGTATCCTGAAAGAATTCCTGCAAACAAGGCCAAGTCATTAAAATATAAAGCAAAGGTAATGATTGCAGATGACGACCCTGAGACCGTGAGAGTATTAAAAGATTACATGAATGCGGAAGGATACGAGGTTTCCGTTGCACAGGATGGGCAAGAATCTATTCATATGCTAGGGATTGAAAACCCCCAAATTCTTTTTTTGAATTGTGATATACCAAAATTAAGAGGGAGAGATATCCTTACATGGATAAAGGAAACTATACCAGAAATAGTTGTTGTTGTAATGATAGCGCATGGTTCAGAAGTTATGGCGATTGAGTTGCTAAAGGCAGGTGCAAGCGATTACATCATAAAACCGTTCGATAGTAAGGTAGTTTCTGGCATTTGTGAAGATGCTCTAAGAAGGTATAATATAAACCTCATGAATAAACGCGAGGGTGATGTGGAGTTAAAATTGCTTTCCATGGTAGATGGGATGGTTGACGGTGTCATACTTATGGATACAAAAGGCAGACCAACCTTAGTGAACAAGGCGGGAAAAGAGACACTTAAGTATTTGGATATAAATAAAGCGGATGATGATTCTATAATAAGTATAAATAATGTCAATACGAAAGAAATTTATAATGAAATATTTATTAAGAAACAACGTTATATTTCTTTTGAGATAAATGCGAAAGGAAAGGGCGAAAAATACTTCGTTATTATTGCTTCTGCGGTAACCGGGTTTGCAGGAGAAAATATAGGTGTTGTTATTGTGCTCAGGGATGTTACGAGAGAATATCAGCTGCAGTACCAGGTCATAAAATCAGAGAAGTTGTATGCGGTAAGCAACTTGATAGCAGGCGCAGCCCATGAATTAAATAACCCGCTGGCAGGCATTCAGCTTTGCACGGATCTTGTGGTGAATGAACCCTCGATTAGTGAAAAGGCAAAGAAGTATCTGGGCAGAATTCAAAAAGAGACCGAACAAATACAGGGTGTAATTAAAAGCCTGCTGACCTTTACAGGAAATTATACGCTGTCAAAAGAACATGTCAATATTAACGAAATTATTGAAGACATTCTTAAGCAAAAGGCCAATCAATTTGACCATGCAAATATCAGAGTCGTTAAATTGATAGATGAGAAATTACCCGAGGTTTTTGTGGATAAACACCAAATGAGGCGGGTATTTTTGAATATCATAGAAAATGCCGCTTCAGCTATAGAAGGATTACAAAGTGACAAGTGTTTAACTATTAAAACAGAAAGAAACAAAGAAGTAGTAAAGATATCAATATCGGATACTGGTCCCGGAATTCCGAAGGAACAACTGACGAAAATATTTGAGCCGTTTTTTAACACTACCCGGCAGCATAAAAAAAGCAAGGGGGCGGGATTGGGACTGTCTGTTGCCTATAGTATTGTTGACCAGCACAATGGCAGGGTTTATGCCAGTAGTGAGTCTGGTGCAGGGGCAACCTTTATTATTGAATTGCCTCTGATATAAAAACCCCAAATACGGGAATATTAAACATTGGGTGTGGTATAAGTTTTATCTGGCGAGTTACACAATTTTTCCACCACGCATACGTCGCAGAGCGGCTTCCGTGCGACACAGGTGCGCCGTCCGTGTGTCCCAATAACAAGGCATGATCTTGTCCATTTTTCCTGTGGGATAATCTTGCAGAGCTCCTGCTCGACCTTATCAGGGTCGCTGGATTGGGCAAGTTCCAGGCGGTGAGAAATCCTGAAAACATGGGTATCCACCGCAATTGCCTGCTTTCCAAAGACATTGCCTAATAGCACATTAGCTGTCTTTCTACCCACCCCCGGCAAGGTAACAAGGTCTTCCATAGTATCAGGCACATTTCCATTGAATTTTTCTACGAGTTCCTTATTACAGGCAATAATGTTTTTTGCCTTATTTTTGTAAAAACCTGTCGAACGAATCTCTTGCTCAAAAATCTCCAGCCTTGCGTTGGCATAATCCTTTGCAGTTCTGTATTTTTTAAATAATGTTTCCGTTACCTTATTGACCCGTTCATCCGTACATTGTGCGGCCAGAATGGTGGCTACAAGTAACTCCAGGGAATTTCTGTAATGGAGCACGAGTCCTGCATCAGGATATGCCTTTTCAAGGAGTGATAGTATCTTTTCTACACGAACTTCTGTCATAAATAACTCAAAATTGATAGTTTTAGGAAATCATGCAGATTCAGGAATACAATCTGAACCATTATTATTACACGGTAATGATACAAATTCCAATTGAGAAACAGTTAACCCATCTGCAATTTATCATCGGCATGAAGTGATATTCGTAAGTCTGTTTTTCTATTTCATTACGAATAAAATCGAGTGTTATGCTCATTCTTATCAATTATTGTGTTGGCTAACGTGACGAATGAGGCGCTTCGGGTTAGGCGCAGAGCGAAGCGGCGCGGCTAACCCGAAGTCGCTCTCAATTCGATTGTTCGCTGTTTCTTCTGCCGTATGCTTCGCATTCTCGCATGAAGGGACATTTCGGGTTTTCATCCTTCTCGAACCACTTGAATGCGTCGCATCGTCCACTGTTAAAGTCTTTTGCTTCACTTGGACGTACCCATCGAGAATACACTCGGCCACCGAATATCCCGCACATCTGCCAGACCTCATCGTCATTCAGCGTGCCGTTCAGGTAGTGAAAGACCTTGCCCATGAATTGGTTAACATGGGTCACCAATTCCTCGATATGTGCAAAGATGTCCTCGATTACGAGTGCCTTGTTGTTCGTTCCCAGTCCCGCGTGCATATAGAACACCTTGCCCGACTTCTCGTCGAGAGCACAGGATCCGATATCCGAATGCGTAAGCGCGTCCCGCATTCGTTGGAAGTCCGTATACCAGTGAGCGCTCGCAAATGCGTCTCGAATCTCTACTGGTACAGTGTCCGCGACTTTTCCCTCCGCGACTGCTTGGAAGAACTTACGGGTCGACTGCTTGACACCCCGATGGTTTCGGTAGATGCAGGTGACAATCTTCCGAGTGCAATCGATTGATGAGTATAAATCGAGCAGTATGGACTCGATAAGGGCTGACAGTTCTTTCCCGCGTTGCGCCGGTGTATAGCCATGCGTCTCGAGTTGCGCCCTGTCTTCCGAGAGTTTGGCGGCATGCTCGCGGGCAACCTGTAACAGGATAAGAGCCTTGCGGAAGTGGTTTGCGGCACCCGATAGAGCTTGCTGGGTGTCCCGGGCAAAGGTATAGGTTCCAGCGCAGAAATGCTGGAATCGCTCCAGCGTACCCCATCGGTCAGGCGCGAAGGTGATGACTATCCAGTCGCTCATGCTCATCCTTTGTCAGCGAACGCAAAAACTCACCCGCCGGCGTAGCCGGTCGGGTGTAGTGATTTGTTGGCTGACCTTTCTTTTATGGGCATATATATCCAGTCAAGGCAAGTACCCACAGGACAATCGTCGCGGCATACAGGAGTGCACTGACATAGGTTGTGGGAAGATATTTGAACCCGGGAGCACCAGGCATAGCAGACCATATCTTAAACCCTAAGTACTTGTGTTCCAGTTCCACTGCCCTACATACCAAACGATACCACACTAATACCACGCTAGTTTCGGCAATCCACAAGGAAAATGTGACGAGACAGCCTCCAATTTTCAGTGATAGGCCCAGGTTAGCAGGCAGTTTCGGCTCTGTCTTGTATATGATAGTCAACAGACCAGCATTAGCCGCAATGAATAGGGTTAGGATTGCGAAACGAAAGTTCCCGTAGAATCGTATGAGCCCCATGAGTTCGGAATACTCATCCTTCGGTATGTGTTTCAGATTTAAGTTCTTATCACTCATGTCCTAATGTGTCCCCTTACAGCCAACGTTAATTAGATTGATCCTTCTAATATGCGGAATACAGATTTATTGTTGTACATATAACATGCCTTTGATATGGCAGTTAATATATTAATAAGTACTTTACAAAAAAACCACTTATGTCTCTTTTCGCTTTTTATCATGTCGTCTTATACGGATCAGCATAAAATCCTTTTCCTTCACGGCAAGATGGGTGAGGAAGGCGTTGATTTCCGGCTCAGCCATTTCCGCAGGATGTCGAACCTTATGGAAGAATATGAACCGCTTGACCCAATGACTATAGGTCTGCTCCGTGCGGCGGCTGTAATGGCAAGACCGAAGGGCTTCACGAAGACGGTCCATGAGTTTTGGCTTGTGATCCGTTTCCGACGTGTTTGATGGACGTTTGATGGACACGTTCGAACTTATTGTTACGGAGCGAGATTCCTGCACGGTCTTCCCCCATCGGCGAAAATGATAGGAAATTGCTTTTCCTTTAAAAAGGATGATAATATAAAAATGAAGAAGAATACAAGCTTTTTTTGGTTTTTATGAGGGATGAACGGGAGGGAATCTCTCCTTGTTGGCCGATAATAGGTGTTTTAGCAAATTCTTGTGTCATAATTCGTGCTAATTTTGCGCTACAATAAATCCAAGAGGGATAGAACTATAGTAAACGAATTATATAAGTTGACATTGAGTGCCTGTCATTCCGAGCGAAGCGAGAAATCTTAAGATTTCTCAGTCGCGTTGCTCCTTCGAAATGACAACTTTCTTTTTGCGTTTACTATAATATGTGTTTACATCCGTTCTGGTGCTTGCATTCCGAGGATATTAAGGCCATTCTTTATGACCTGACGGGTGGCATCTACCAGTAATATCCTGGCCCTGGTGAGTCCTTCGTCATCTGACAAGACACGATGGGCATTATAAAACCTGTTCAGATTTCCGCACACATCAATAAGATAATTGCTGATCAAAGATGGTTCATAAAGCTCAGCCGCCTTCAGTATGACAGAGGGGAATCGCCATAAGTTCTTGATCAGGATGATTGTCTCTTCTTCGTTCAATAATTCAAACCGTATGTCCGTTGTTACAGGTTTTCCGTACTTTCTCAGGATGCTGCACAGCCGGGCATGGGTATACTGGACGTAGGGGCCTGTTTCACCTTCAAAATTGAGCGCCTCATCCCAGTCAAAGACCACGTCCTTATTGCGTTTGGCGCTCAAGTCAGCGAAGATAACAGCTCCAATACCCACGTCTTTTGCAACGGCTTCTTTATTCTCTAAAGAAGGATTCTTTTCTTCAATAATTTTTCTAATGCGTTCAACGGCTTCGATGAGGAGATCTTCCAGTAAAACGACTTTTCCCCTTCGGGTGGACATCTTGCCGTCTTTAAATTTCATAAGGCCAAAATCCACGTGCACGCAATGATTTGCCCAGTCGTATCCCATCAACTCTAAAACCTTGAAGACCTGCTTAAAATGGAGCTTTTGCTCAGAACCCACTACATAAATCATTTTTGCAAAGTTATAGGTTCTCTTCCGGTATTCAGCGGCAGCAATGTCACGGGTGGCGTAAAGGGTGGCATCGTCTTTTTTGCGGAGAAGGCATGGAGGCATGCTGTAAGGTTCCAAGTCAACAATCAACGCCTGCTCGCTAATCCTGGTAAGTCCCTTTTCCTTAATCCTTGTCACCGTATCCTCGACCATCGTATTGTAAAAACTCTCACCGACAAAGGCATCGAAATGTATTCCAAGCATATCATAAATTTTCTGAAACTCTTTTAAGCTGATGTCCTTGAAATGCTGCCATAGTTCTTTTGCCTCTGAATCTCCTGCTTCGAGTTTCTTGAACCATTCCCTCGCTTCGTCTTCCAGGGCAGTATTTTTTTCAGCCTCCTGATGGAATTTTACGTAGAGATTATTCAGGTCTGTAACGGTATATGATTTATGGGTGTTTTCATTTCCCCATTTTTTATAGACAACAATCAATTGACCGAATTGCGTTCCCCAGTCGCCGAGGTGGTTGATTCCGACACACCTGTATCCAAGGGCTTTATAGATATTGTAAATTGCGCTTCCAATCAGCGCTGAACGGAGGTGGTGGACGGCAAGGTGCTTGGCAATATTCGGAGAAGAGTAATCGATCACAGCAGTCCTGCCGTTGCCTATATTTCCACTTCCATAGCAATTTTGCTCTTCCCATACCTTTTTCAGCACCATCCCGGAAAATACCGATTTGTCTACAAAGAAATTTACGTACGGGCCAATTGCCTTTATTTCTATTATCGGTTTGACGACAGGTAATGTTTTAGACAACTCAGAGGCGATGATGTTTGGGGATTTTTTTACTGTTTTTGAGAGACTGTAGCAGGGGAATGCGTAATCACCCATCTTTAAATCGGGTGGTATTTCAATAAGTTTTTCTAACTCATCTTCCTGAAGGTTTGTTTTTTCTTTTAATAACGATACAATGCCTTTAATAAAGTAATCCATATTTGTAGCTTTTGGTATTTGCAACCGCTAGGCTGTCTGTTTAGTATAATACGGTTTGCCATCGGCAGCATATACAGCAAATTATAGCATAAACAACCCCCTAGCCCCCTTTATTAAGGGGGATTCCATTAAGTCCCCCCTGGTGAATAAAGGGGAATTTCCTTAAGTCTCCCTTAGAAAAGGGGAATTAAGGGGGTTGTCTGGCTGCTATGTTTTTAACCTTGAAATTCCAAAAACATTAACGTGGAGACGCAAAATCGTTCGACTGAACCCACGACGAAGTCTTGCGTCTCTACAGCAACTATAAAATTCCACGCTATATCAGACCCATTTTCTTTTTTACTTCGCCCATGGTATTTTCTGCAATATTTTTACATTTCTTTGCACTGGTATGCAAGATGTCTAACAGATAATCCGGATTTTTAATTAATTGCTCGTATCTGTAACGAATGGGGGTTAATGCTTCAACGATATTGTCTGACAGAATCTTTTTACATTCAATACAGCCAATCTCCGCAGAACGGCAGACCACATTGATGCGGTCAATCTGTTCTTTTTTGGAAAAATATTTATGCAGGGTAAACAGGTTGCAGATGTCCGGATTACCAGCATCTGTACGCCTCTTCCTGCTCTCATCGGTAACAGATGTCGATAGTTTCTTCCATATCGATTCGGGAGATTCTACCAGTGATATATAATTTCCCAGACTCTTGCTCATCTTGGTTTTGCCGTCGAGTCCCATAATCCTTGGGGCTTCGGAAAGTATCTCCATAGGGTCGGGGAATGTTTCACCATATCGCATGTTAAATTTTCTGGCAATCTCCCTGCATAGTTCAATATGTTGCACCTGGTCTTCGCCCACGGGTACTGCCTCTCCTTTATAAAGCAGGATGTCAGCAGCCTGTAAAACAGGATAGGTAAATAACCCTGCGTTGATGTTTTCCCTGTGCTGTTTTGACTTGTCTTTGAATTGGGTCATGCGCTCCAAATGTCCCATAGGGGTTACTGTGTTTAAAATCCAGGCGAGTTCTGTATGCTCAGGCACGTATGACTGGACAAAGATGATGCACCGGTTTGGGTCAAGACCTGCTGCAATATTGACAGCCGCCGCATTGAGGATGCGTTTTTGCATATCTTCAGGGTTGTACTCAATGGTGATTGCATGGTAATCTACGATGCAAAAGATACAGTCGTATTGATCGATCATCCTTACCCAGTTCCTAATGGCTCCCAGGTAATTGCCGATATGCACGTCCCCGCTGGGCTGAATTCCGCTGAATAACCGTTTTTTCATAAAATTATCCTTATTGCTTTTTTCACCGCCGAGGGCGCGGAGTACACAGAGAAGTAATTTTTAATTATCTTTGCGATCTTTGCGTTCTCTGCGGTGAATAGTATCTTTTACAAAACCTTCGGAAGCAGCTTTTTTATTCGTTTCGCTGCCTCCCTGGTATTTTTAACGCTGGGCACGAGGGCAAATCGCACATAACCTTCTCCGGGGTTTAAACCACTTTCTGTCTTGTCGCTGATCCATGCCCCGGGCGTTGTTACTATGGCAATATCGGGTGAAAGTAATTTTCTGGCGAAATCGACAGATGTCATTCCCTCCGGAGTCTTTTGCCATAGATAAATCGTAGCGTCCGGGGTGCAATCGGGAAGCTTGATGCGTTTGAATGCATCTACCAATAAATCCCTTTTGATTTTGTATTCAGCCCTCATTTTTTCGACGTGGGTTTCGTCGCTAAGGGCGGCAATGGCTCCATCCTGGATAAAGGTCGCCGTTCCCGAATCAACATTTGTCTTTACCTTTTTAAATATGTCTACTATCTGCTTGTCGCCTGCTACCCAGCCAACCCGATAGCACGTCATGGCGCTTCTCTTGGAGAAAGAATTAAAGACAATAACCCCTTCTTTTGTAATCTCCAGGATGCTGTGAGGCGGTTCATTAAAATAAATTTCACTATATGCCTCGTCAGAAGCGATGATGATATTATATTTTTTTCCGAATTCAACAATTTCTTTTAAGTATGACAAAGGCGCAGTGGCGCCGGTAGGGCTGTTGGGGTAGTTGACCCAAAAAATCTTTGCCTTCCTGCAGACCTCTTCCGGGATGGATTTCAAGTCTATCAGGAATTTATTTTCAGCCAGAATCGGCACATAGTAAGGGATGCCTTCGGCAAACAGAGTTCCCCGCGTATACGGAGGATATCCTGGCGAGGGGATAATTACGTAATCGCCCGGATTGACGATTCCTTCCGGAAAGTTGAATACGGCCTCTTTTGAACCAATCGTGGATGAAATCTCTGTAGCCGGGTCAAGCTGTATACCAAATCTTTTTTGTATCCACTGTCCAATAGCCTGTCGGAATTCAGGTGCCCCAATGTAACTGGGATACCCTGAAGATTTACGCAATGTTATTCCCTTTTGAGTCGCCTTCCGCACAATTTCAGGGGTCGGCACTGTAGGGTCGCCCACGCCAAAATCAATCGGGGTGATACCCATGGATTTTAATTTTTCTACTTCTTTATCAACTTCTGCAAAGGCATACGCACCAATAGACTGCAATCTCTTCGATGCTGTAATTTCCATACAATTTAATTCCTTTCCTATTTTTTTGCCGGGTCGGTAATCGCAGGTTTAACGGGACTTCTTTTTGCGGTTATCTCTTTGATTTCAATCTCGAGGACATTTGTCTTGTTCAACATCGCATCGGTAAAAGGCGCTTTGGGGTTCTGCGGCGCATACTTATCCGCCAGTTTCTGGAGGGCTTCGTTTTTAGTTTGTGGGTCAGAAAGTATTTTTATGCTGCCAAACAGAATTACAGATCTGTATGCTACGGAAGAAGCGCAGGTAGGCTGTTTGACAAGCACATTTGTGACTTCTTCCACCTCGAAACATACGTTTTGATTGGCACGGATATTTTCAATCTTTCTGCCTTCATTCGCGCAATGGAGGTATATTTTGGACGTTCCCTTATCATACGTAAAATTCATGGGTGTGATGTATGGAATCCCATTGGCGCACGTCCCCAGCCTTCCCACCATGGTGTGGGAAAGAATGTCTTCGATTTCACTTTTATCGGTTATTTCTTTGTCTTTTCTTCTCACAGATTATATTTTCTTTCCAACTGCTTCGGCTATTGGTTTGAGTTCCTGCATTAACTGGTCAAATGATTCGAGGGTAATTGTTTGTGGTCCATCAACGAATGACTTTTCAGGATCCGGGTGGGTTTCAATTAAAAGGCCGTCGGCGCCAACTGCAATAGAGCCTTTGGACATCGGATTAACGAGACTTCTCTTTCCGGTTCCATGACTGGGGTCTACAATAATAGGCAGATGAGTCATCTCCTTGAGTTGTGGCACGACACTCAACGACAACGTAAAACGAGTATGAGTCTCAAAGGTTCTGATACCCCTTTCGCACAGGATAACATTGGGGTTGTTTTGTGCCAGTACGTATTCCGCTGCCAGGAGAAATTCTTCAATAGTTGCGGACATCCCCCGTTTTAGAATTACCGGTTTTCCTGCTTCGCCCACGGCGCGCAAGAGCAGGAAATTTTGCATATTGCGGGTTCCGATTTGTAATATATCGCTGTATTTACTTACTAATTTTACATGCTCAGGGGTCAGCACCTCTGTGACGATAGGCAGGCCGGATGCCTCACGGGCGCGCGCCAAGTGCACGAGACCCTCTTCCTGTAAACCTTGAAAGGTGTATGGATTGCTGCGTGGTTTGAATGCACCGCCTCTTAATGCGGTTGCGCCAGCATCTCTGACCCTTTTTGCAATTTCAACAATTTGCTCTTTGCTTTCTATGGCGCATGGACCTGCAATAACGGCGATGTGGTCCCCGCCGATTTTTTTCCCATTACTGAGGTGAATAATGGTTTTGAAATCCTTCCCTTCCTTGCTGGCTAATTTGTACGGCGCTAGAATTGGAACAGTCTTTTCTACACCGGGCATTACATCCCAAAAATCAGCGGGTAATATCCGTTCGTCACCAATAATCGCAATCACGTTCCGGTTGGTGCCTTGTAATAAAACCCCTTTTAAGCCCGCTTTTTCAATGCTTTCAAGGACGTGATTAATGTCTTTTTTTGTAGATTCGACCTTCATTACAATAATCATAAACTACACCTCTTTTTAAAATTTATAGACAAAAAAAAACCCTAAAACGATAGGTTTTAGGGCAATATATTAATTTTCATAATTTAATATCTAACCCTAAGACCCTCCTCTTTTATAATATCTAAAGTAATAGAAAACAGCGTAATGTTTCATTGTATTGTTACTAACGCAAGGTACATTCCCTCCGGTTGGTACTTATCTATCTGGGAAGGTAATGTCGGGGTTAAAAATTTTTTAGCGAAATAATTTCCACAGCAAAGTAAGAATAAAGTCTACATGACAAGATATTTATTGTCAAGGGTAATTTTAATGTGTTATATTTACGAATCTTACGCTAAACTCTAATGTTAAAAATCACACACAAGGGTTAAAAAATTGAAAAAGTACCATCATGTTTATTGCCTGCTGTTGCCATTTTTTATATCAATTATTGTTTATCTGAATTGCCTGCAAAATTCATTTGTATACGACGACGACTCCACCATTATCAATAATTATTTCATAAGGCACTGGAGTAACCTTCCCGATATTTTTACCAGGAAATACTTCGTCCTATCAGCCGAATTGACCTATCGCCCTGTAGTGACTTTGTCTTACTTTGTTGACTACACCTTTTGGCATTTGAATCCATTGGGATACCATCTCACCAATATTTTACTTCACGCCTTGAATGGCGTCCTGGTTTTTATTTTTGGTTTTCGGGTATTTAAAAACAGAACGTCTGCTCTAATTTCTGCCATGTTCTTTTCTTCATATCCCCTCTTTGCTGAAGTGGTCAACGCCGTTGGTTTTCGGGAAGACCTATTGGCGTTTATGTTTTTTGTCCTTGCATTCATCTGTTATCTGAAAGCAAATCAACGACGATATATCCTGTATTACCTAACATCATTATTTTGCTATTTTTTGAGTCTCTTTTCCAAAGAAATGGCGATTACTTTGCCTGTATTAATCGTCTTGTACGACGCAGTTTCTAAAGGTTATTCGTCCATGAAATCAAAGTATCTATATTATTTGGGATATTTTTTCGTTGCTATTTTTTATATTCTGAACCGTTTCTTTTTCCTCCACAATCCATTGGAATCGCAAATTCCTTACCCACAGGGTAGTTTCTTTGTCAGCTTTCTGACCATGATCCATATCCTGGCTTCTTACATAAAACTTCTTTTCCTGCCTTTTCACCTGAATGCCGACTACGTGGTTCCTTTTTCCACATCGCTTGCAAAAGTCTCATTTTGGCTGGCTGTCCTGCTTTTTATCGCAGTCGCTGCAATTTCATACCGACTGCGATTTCAAAACAAGTATGTTTTCTTTTTTATGCTGTGGTTTTTTGTCACGCTTATTCCCGTGATGAATATTGTTCCGCTGGGAAACATTATGGCGGAACGTTATTTATACATACCGGGGGTGGGTTTCTGTATGATCTTCGCTAACATTATGTCAAAAATACTGGTCGGAAAGTGGGATTCTGAACGATCTACCTACTCTTCTCTACCTTTTTTTGACAGGACAATTTTCGTTTTTATATTGTTATTTATTTTTTCTGGAACTGCATACCTGACTTTTAAGAGAAATAACGACTGGAAGGACGGGCTGTGGTTGTGGTCAAAGACAACGCTAACCTCGCCGAATAGTTTCCGGGCGCACATTAATTTGGGGAATGCTTATGAGAAAAAAGGGCTTAACACCGCAGCCTTTGAAGAATACCAAAAGGCATTATCGATCGACCCAAACGATGCGGATATTTACAATAACATTGGTATTTATTATAACAGGATGAACCTTTTTGACGATGCTATCCGGCATTTCATAAGGTGTCTGAACATAAATCCTAAGCATCCAAGAGCGTACAATAATCTCGGTGTTGTCTTTACAAAGCAAAGGCATTTAGACGATGCGATTCAAGTTTTCAGAGAGGCTATCTCCATTAATCCTCTATACCCTGACGCACATAACAACTTGGGTATAGCCTATTACAGAAAAGGCATGATGGATGAGGCCGAACGTGAATTCAAATTAGCGATCAGTATAGAACCTTACCATGCAGAGGCGCATAATGACCTTGGCATTCTTTACAATGACAGATGCCTATTTGACGAGGCGATCAAAGAATTCGAGATGGCTGTACAAATCAAGCCCAATTATGCAAATGCCCACATGAATTTAGGGGCTGTTATTCTAAAACACAGAAAGGACAGAGACAAGGCGTTGTTTCACCTGAAGGAAAGTATAAAAATAGACCCGCTGCAAGAACAGTCTGCTGGAATAGATAAACTCATACAACAACTGGAACAAGCAGCAGAACATTTGAGAAATGTAAAAATACCTTATTGAAAATATTCTTAGGCATAAAATGGACGTTTTGTCTTATTTTGCTAAGATTGTAATATTACTTCATTAAACTTATTTTAAGTATTCCATTTTTATAGGTATGAACTATTCTGTCTTCAGTAAAACTTTCTTTCAGGAGGATTTCCTTCTGATAATTCTTTTCGCCGGTCTTGGTAAAGATTTGCAATATATCGTCTTTTAAATCAACATGAATATCTTTCTCGTTTACTCCCGGCATATCGGCAACAATCAGGGTATGGTCCGTTTCTTCAAAAATATCTACCAGAGGCTCTAGCAATTCAAATACAGTAATATTATACTTTTTACCATTGTGCGTATTACTTTCCAGGGGTTTTACCTTTACCCTATTGGCATCGAGACTGCCAACCTTTATAGAAAAACCGAAATTTGTTGAAAACAAGCCTATCCTCCTTTCATAAAAACCAGGACCTGTAATATTAATGTGGTTTCTAATAATTCCATTCCTTTTGAACAAAAATTCATAAAGATACCCTTAAAACAAAAAAAGCCTTACTGCAAAGATATTCATCCAAAACATCTTTGGCAGTAAGGCTGTCTTTTTTGGTACTTCTTGATCTTTAAAGACACTTTACTTTGCGTCCCCCCGATCACTCTGGGTTTGCCTTTATCGTAATGCTTTGTTTATTTTTCGTTCTTTAGGCAACTTAACAGTTTACGAAAATCACCGGCACGTGTTAAGTATTAAAGTATGCCTCCTTGTTTTTCTCTGCTAAAAAATTTATGTAATAAATATAAGCACGGATGGTAATTGATGTCAAGAAAAAACATAAACAAAAAACCCCAATATCCTTTTACCGATATTGGGGTCTTCTGGTTGTAATTATACTTTAAGTGGCTACTCCATATTTTTAAACACCATATCTATTGCAATTGATTATCTTAAATATAAGAGTGTGCTTTTTCATAAATTTATAATTTGACAACTTTTGTGGCTTTGTAGCCCTTTTGGTCCTTCATGACCTCGAACTCTACCTTATCTCCCTCTGCAAGGGTTCTAAACCCTTCCGTCTGGATTGAAGTTTGATGTACAAAAACATCATCTCCATTATCCTGGGAAATAAAACCAAATCCCTTCTTGTCATTGAACCACTTTACGGTTCCTTGTGCCATTCCTAAATCACCCCCTCTCACATTAAAAAATTTCAAAAAAAAAGGCTACAAAGTTGTAACCTTGTAGCCTTAATATAACGCAAATATATAATACGACTTTACAATACAACCGAACGACACAATCAAATAATATCAAACATCATAGAGTAAAGCAAGGTAAAATAAAAATAAATGTTGAGTAAATACGTTTCAATGTGCGGCAAATTGCAGTTTCGCCATCTCAAGCTGGCCGCACCGTGCGTAATCAATTGCCTCACCCAGGATGCGTGCGGCTTCCTGCGGGGCATGGAAGCCCATGGAGTTTTCAGCCGCCACATAGTCCAGCCGCCATTGTGCTTTACGGTGCAAGTCTTGCGCTGTTTTCAGTTGTTCGGCAGGAATGCCAAATTCCTGTGCCTGCTGCAAATCGTGGATGAGGGCAACAACCGCTTCCTCTGCCCGAATCATTAATGTCCTTGTGCAGTCCTGAATCGAAGTGACTCTGGCTTTGAGTTCCGCTTCGCTAAAGTGATGACAGGTTTGACATGCATTGGCAACGTTCAGCAACGGACTGCGTACGTGGTGATCGCTGATTTTAATTGCCCCTTCCCGCCTGTAAGGCATGTGGCAGTCTGCGCATGCCACGCCGCTGCGGGCATGGATTCCCTGACTCCACAGTTCGAATTCCGGATGTTGTGCCTTGAGCACGGGTGCGCCGCTGGCCTTGTGAGTCCAGTCCTTAAAACCCATTTCGTCATAATAGCCTTCGATCTGCTCCGCTTTCAGGCCTTTATGCCAGGGATAGGTAAGGAGTTTGCCTTCGCCCTTAAAATAATACTCTACGTGACACTGGCCGCAGGCAAATGAACGCATTTCCTGCCGTGTTGCCATAGTGTTAACGTCATACTCGCCCTTACGACCGTCTTTGCGCCAGCGTTCAATGCTGGGCAAATGGGGTAACGGATCGTCCGACACGGCTAATTTTTGAATTGCGTTGAGGAAGCCAGGCCGTGTAACACGCAATTGCATGGTTTCCGGATCATGGCAATCGACACAGGTTACCGGATGGGAGACCATCTTGCGGGCTTCGCCATACGGCATGGCGCAGACGATCTCAAAGCCTTTCATGATTTGCTCTTGCCTGTGGGCATCATCTGCAGGCACGCCGGCTTTTATGCCAGCCTCACGGTATGCCGGTAGAACGGATGAATGGCAGTGCAGGCACGCGCCAGGCTGTTTAACTATCTTGATTCGCTCCGTCGTCTCCTGGTCAGACAGCATATAGGCATGCCCCCGGTCTTCCCGGTAATCCACGCCAAAGGCGTAGCCTTTGAAAATCTCGCGCCAGCGCGGATCTTCTTCGAGTTTCTCAAATGCCTCACTTCCTCCGTGTCTGGTGCGTTCCGTATCGACCGTGCGCCGATACCCATCGTATTGACGCGGGAAATTCTTGCCCCAGACAACAGGGTCAATAGTATCTTCGGTTATTTCCACGACGCGGAATACCCGCTGTCGTGCCTCTTCTTTACGCTGCGAGACATTTTCTAAGAGCAGTACAATTCCTACTGTTGCCGCTGCGACTATGACAATTGTTAGCAGATAAATAATCGTTTTGTTTTCCTGAAAACGATTAGACAAAAAATTACTCATACGCAGGATACCTCCTTAAATTTCGCATTTTTCAATTTACATTTTTCATTTTAAACTGATTATTTTTATTAAGCGCCTAAAGCTGTGGACCGTGTCCCACACTGCTGTGGCAATGGATACAATCTAACATTTTCTTATCATTACCCGGATGGGTGACAATTTCACTGACTAGCGCTCCGTGACAATGCAGGCAATTCTTCTGCAGGATGACACGATTCTTGGGTAGAATCCGAATGGGCTCATCGAAATCCTGCAAGGTAAAGCCCTTGGAATGCCAGAAGCCGTTTTTTAACTTTGTTACATATTTTGGGATGAACTCATGCGGTATATGGCAGTCATTGCACGTTGCAACGGCATGATGACTTGCCTTTTGCCAGCCGTCGTACTGTTCGCGCATGATATGGCAGTTTGCACAGGCTTTAGGGTCATTGGAGAGATAGGATGCACCCTGCGCATAATAAAATGTGTAGCTGCTTAGACCAATAAATATGCCGATACAACCGCACAGGAAAATAGCTAAAAAGTTTAAACTAGAAGGGAATTTCATATGGAGAAATTATTAAAATATTTAGAAATTTTCAAAATAAACACAAAATCACCTTGTAGGGGCAGGTTTGAAACCTGCCCCTACATGTTCCCAAACGGGAACTATTTATTGTGACAAGCCGTACAATTAATACCAATGGGTTTAGGATGCGGCGGCTCGCCCGCCCTGCCTACCGGATGACATCCTGACTGCGTACAGTTTCCCACAAACGGCGGATGCGGCGAATCAATAGCTGAAGGATGCGACGGACTCTTATGACATACCGTACACGTAACCATTGATATGGGGAAATGGCAATTAAGGCAGTGACGGTTTCTCGTGTTTACGCCACCCCACGATGCCGTATGGCTTAAAGGCGTTGTACTGGTATGGCACCGTTCACAGAAATCTTCCTGATGGCATACACTGCATTTCTTCCGTTCCCACGATGCGGCAAAACCGTGTGTCTTTCTCCGCCATGCATTATTGTGATTCCTGGGTTTTTGGTCTTGATGACAATTGACGCACCAGTTTAGGTCATTGTGGCATCGTTTGCAGTAGTCCTGATTGTAATAGAATTCGTTACCGTGCTTTTGTATCCAGCGTGCGTCCGTGTGTTTTACCCACCGGTCTTCGTGATAGAGGGGCATGCGATCCTTTTTAATGTGTTTGTGGCAGACATTGCATGCAATCTTCTCCTCGCCCCTTTCCTTGTGGCATGGAATGCAGGTACCGAACATATCGGGAATAAGGTCTAAGGTAATCGCGGCGCTCTTTTCAATACCCTTGTGACATTGAACGCATTCTACCTTATTTTCAAGATGCACCTTGTGGGTAAATTTTAAATCACGATATTTTTTCGGGATAGGGTGTTTCACCTTTATCTTCATGCCCGGTCTTGTGTGGCAAAGCAAACAAGATTTAGGGTTGCTGGTATCAAAATCCTTCATATGGCAGGAAAGGCATTTTGCCATCTTGGGCCATTTGGGCTCAAGGTCTTCTTTATAATTGTGGCAGGTATTGCAGTCCTTTAAACCCCTTTCCATGTGCTTTGCATGGCTGTAATGAATTTCGGACTCTTTGCAGCCTCCCAACAGCATGAGGAAGGTAAGCATCATACCATAAATTAGATAATGGAACTTGTTCATGAGAAAACGCAGAAAACGTAGGATGGGTTAAGCGAAGCGAACCCATCACAAAGCCGTTTAAACGGCTTAAACTGTTTAAACCGTTTTTGGGTGCGCTTCGTTTCACCCAACCTACCATTAAAAGTTTGTACTGTAAGAAAGCAGCATCTGATGAAAGGTTTCCGGGTCTGTATCGCTTACTTCAGATGACCACCGCAGACTGACATCAGACTGTTTTGTTAATAGATATTTTATCCTCATGTAATAGGTGCGGACATTAATCTTTTGTTCAATATCTCTTGTATATTCGCTATCCAGGAGCGATTCCAGTCCGCTGCTCCCATCAAAATTGTATTTATAGAGTGAGTAGCCGGTACCAGCGCCAATGTCAAATTTACCAATCTTTTTATCAAAGTCAACGCCGAGGTCAGCGCTGTGGTCGACGCCTTTTGTGTTCCAGTATTCTACTGTAAAGGTGACCTTCGATTCCTGCAAAAGGACGTTGTTTACCATGAATGAAAAAAAGGTCCTGTTGTAGTCACGGTTGAAGGTGTTTTCATCATCCTTATCAATTACGCTCCTGTGATCCACACCGCTGGATATCCCAAACTTCTCCCCCAAACCCTTGTAACCCGTCAGACTGATGAGGTCAAAAGGCTCAAAGGCGCCGAGGATTTGGTAAAATGGCGAAATATTGTTGCTCTGTTCGGCGATTGAATGGAGGAATCTGAAATAGGACAACTGTAAACTTGCGTCCCAGTCGATTTTATCCCAGGATAATTTGACAAGAAAGTCTTTGGGCAAGGTATTCAGGACGGTATATCTTCCGTAAAAATTCAGGTCTTCATAGATTTTTTGCCACAGGTTGAAACCCACCTCGTCATCAATGTAATTATCATCAATAATACGGACGTAGTCCAGGTTTGTCATGGTGTCCATAAAGGGACGGACAGACACCCCGCTTCCTGCCACCGTATCGAAATAGGTGCTGCTGTATTGAGACGTCCTCATGCCTCCAAAGGCGTAAGTTGCAACGGGGCCAAGCTGTTGTTCATACTTTGCGCCATCGAAGAGAATGGTTTCGACAGAGTATTGATACTGTCGTCCCAAACGGAGATTGGATTGCTCAATAACCGGATTCTTGATGTCCGCATATAAATAGTAAAGACGCCCGTTATAACTGCGGTCGTACGTATCGAGGATATCCCGAAATGCCCCGTCCTTCGATTCATGTCCATCAAGGTCTTCCGATAACCTTCCGGAACCGGCGATAGTCACCTTATTGTTAAAAAAATCTTTTGTCTTAAAGCGCAGATATTGATACATGTCATGATCGTCTTCGTCTTCTGCCCAGCGGCCTTCATATTGGGCCTTAAAATTACCGGAGATAAAATTGTTATAGGTAAAACCGCTTGACTCTGTTAAACCCGTTATGGTATTGCCGGTGTTGTTTGTTTGAGCAAAAAGTACAGGAGGCATCAATGTAATGAATAGGGAGAAAACGGTAACTATTTTTGATAGGGATAGCTTTACCTGCATCTTGAAATTATGTTTGCGCACAGCCATCTATAGTTATCGGAAAACACAAAATGTTAGTATGATGTAAATTCAGTTAATTTTGCTGAGATCGTACAGAATGAGTCTGTACTATATCAAAATTTTTTGAATTATCTACTGCTTTTTTCCTTATTGTCACGTTGGCCGAATTGTCACGTTGGCCGATGGAGGTTGGACAACTTTCTTTTTGGCGGGCGATTTGAATTATCCGCAGCAAGACGTCCTTTGGTGATGCCGAACTTCATTGCAAGGTCTTCCACTCTGCTTACGCCCATTTCATTACAGCATCGCAACGAAATTTCTGCACATGCCGCCGCGTCTTCCTCCGCATCGTGGTGTTTAAGACTGATGCCTAAATGTGCAGAAAGCGTATTGAGTCTGTAACTATTTAATGTTGGCCAAACCTTTTTAGCAAGAACACGAGTGCAGAAATAATGAAGTTCCGGGTAAGGGATTCCATATTCGTCAAGGAGGCGGCGTAAAACGCCTATATCAAAACTTGCATTGTGAGCAATAACCGTCTTTCTCTCGAAAAAGGGCTTAAATTCGTTCCAGAGTTCGTTGAATTGAGGCTTATCCTTTACATCCTCCTCGGTGATACCGTGAATATAGGTGTTATAATAATTGAAGTAAAGCTCACGGGGTCTTATTAACCAGGAGGCCCTTTTTATAATTCTACCATGTTCAACTATTGCAATTCCCAGTGCACAGGCGCTCGAATACTTTTCATTTGCCGTTTCAAAGTCTATGGCAACCCAATTCATAGGAATCCTTCATATGCTAAATCAAAATGGACATTCATAGCACAACTAAAAATAAGTGACGAGTGACGGGTGACAGGTGATGCGATTCCAGCCACCCGTCACGTGTCACTCGTCACCCGACACGGTCTTTAAAGTTTTTATACTGGAATACTGTAAACAATCACAATTTATTGTCCAGACGTAGCTGATGCGTCTGTAATTTCCAGTGTGGTTGTGTAAATGTAATCACCGGAGTTCGTACCATCGCCGTTTGCGTCGTTACCAGCGGCGTAAAATGTCACTGTCCCCGTAGCATTGGCTGGGGCAATCCACTTGACCTTCCAACTTTTCTTTTTATTACCACTGCGCGTATGCTCTATATAAGTACCCTTGTCTTCTTTTTTAAGTCCCCGGTAGTCATTGGCAGGAATGACTTGTGTGGTTTTTCCTATCGTTTTAAATTTTCCGATCTGATTATCATCGGCATCAATTGCCGTTAGTTCGAAACCGTGCAACTTTCCGCTGGAACTGCCGAAAGAAACCTTTAATTTGATTGTTTCTCCCGGTATATAGGAGGCAGGTCCCGTAATTGAGAACTCGGCGTTGCCTGAATCGAGCGAATATGAATTATGACAACCACTGTCATTGCAAGTCCCTTTATTGCCTGGTGCGCCTGTCCTGTAAGCTTCGGGCCCGGTCGACCAGGCGAATAATGTCGTTGTGAATAAACTGCTTAAAATGATTATCATTAATACGAAACCGAGTGTTGATTTATTAATAATCTTCATAGGCATCGTTCCTTTCTTTTTTCAAAATTTGATACGATTTGTTGAACGTTATTTTAGTTATAACTACACGATATATGGTAGTTTTTCAATAAAATTTTGGTTATTCAATTTCGTATACAGCTTGCTCTGAAAGTAATAGTTGTCTGTAAGATATGGTAATCTTCTATGGTTTTTCGTATAATAATCCAAAAGAAGTAATGGTGTTGAACTTATATACTGGGACATGAAAAATGAAGCTCGGCAAGTTCGAAATCTATCCTGTAACCGACGGTTCCATATACCTGGACGGTGGGGCGGTGTTTGGGATTGTACCGAAGGTCCTGTGGGAGAAGACGTACCAGCCCGATGAAAGAAACAGGATTCAACTGTCACTCCATTGTCCATTGGTAGTGACAAAGAAATACAACATCCTCATCGATACGGGGGTTGGAACAAAACACGACGAGAAGTTTTGCAGAATTTATGGCATTGATAAAAAACCCAACCTTTTAGAATCTTTATATCGGTTTGGTTATCAGCCCAAAAATATCGACATCGTCATCAACACACATCTTCACTTTGACCATACCGGCGGGAACACATGCTTTAATGAAAAGGGGGAGATTGTTCCTGCTTTTCCAAAGGCAAAATACTTTATCCAGAAGGGGGAGTTAGAGGTTGCCTTGAATCCTAATGAAAGGACGAGGGCGAGTTACCTAACGGAAGACTTTTTGCCTATCGGTGACCCACAACATCTCTGTCTCGTAGACGATGAGATTATAGAAGTGGATAAAGGGGTTTCTCTCGTAAAGATCGGAGGTCATACCCGCTCTCATCAATGTGTAAAAATCGAATCCGAAGGGCAGGTTGCTTTCTTTCTGGCGGATCTTGTGCCAACCGTTGCCCATCTCCAGTATCCTTATATTGCCGGATACGACCTGTTTCCGTTGGAAACGCTGGAAAATAAGAAGAAGATATTAAAACAGGCATTTGAAGAGCGGTGGCTCCTGGTTTTTCAACATGATCCAACGGTCCGGATGGGTTATCTTAGAAAAACAGATGAGCGATTCGAGATTGACGAAGTAAAAGTATATTAAAAACACATCCGCATAAAAAGTCTTGTAGTCAGCTATTGGTAACAGAGTACAAGTTTTATGCCGATTGCCGACGACATATCCCTTCCAAAGGGGAACTGTGATGTTTATTATTTCTTGCCTGGGCTTATCACCTTGACTGTGGTGCTACCTTCAAAATTCTCACCAGTAACGAGACTGCCAGTCACCGTGAACGTGACTGAATTGCCCGGAGAAACGTCTTTCAAATCTTTGGTTTTGAATGTGGATTTGAACATATTTTTCTTGGGGAAGATACGGGTTTTCGTCGCTGTAGCTCCTTCGCATTCGATAGTGCTTTCATCAATATCCGATACATCATATTCACTCGTAAACGTTGCAAAGGCGGTAAACTTTCCCTTGCTTTTCAGGTTGATTACTTTGGGTTTAATGCGGACGGTAACATTGATTACGGTCGGTGTTGCTTCTGTTGTGGGGGATGGTGATACACCGGGTGCCGGGGTTGGTGGTGTCCCTCCTGTGTTTAAAGTAAACTTATTCGAGACGCCAAATCCTGTACCTGCAAAAGTGTTCTTTGTCAGGAATACTGCCGTAACGAACATTATAAAAATCAGCCCGAATATTTTAGCCTGGATACGCATCTTTATATCCTCCTGTTATTACGCAGTAAAAATTTCTTATTTCATAATAGTTATTACAGTTGAAGCAGTACGAAGAATTCAGCTACCGGAACCGAAGACGACGCTTTCATCTATAGGGGTTTTTTCATCGGTGCTGCAATCAGGCTCGCAATAATACAGATTCCCATCGTCGTCCCTTGTTACTTCTCCTGTCTGGACGCCTCCGCAGGTAATTGGTCCTCCCTGGCATCCGTCCTTATCGAAATCATGCGAAATTACGCAATCTGTGCCATCGATCGTGATTGAAATATCGGCATGTCCCGTGATGTCATCACCACATTCTTTTACCGTTACGGTTATATTGGTTGCCTCGCCGGTTCCGATATTTTCGAATTCAAAGGTACCAGTGCCCGACATGTTCACCTCCTCAGGACAACCGCCGACATTTATTTGCTCCTTTTCAGAAGTCATCTGCATATTGACGGTAGCGAAACTCTTTTCAACGCTTACCGTGGCTTCGCTCTGGAATAAGAAGGTACTTGTGTCTTCGCCATAAAGCGCCCCACCCTCAAGATAATTTGTGTAATCGGTTATATCAACGGTTATTTGTGTACCATCAGATTTATAAAAGCTGAGTGTAACGGTTACCCCTTCTTCAGGCGTACCTGTAAAAGTGCCGTCGCCATTGTAAGTAAATCCCTCGATACCTCCGCTTGGATATCCGGTTGGGTACGTGGTGGGAGATGGGTATCCTGTTGGATAACCAGTGGGGAATCCAGTTGGATATCCCGTGGGAATGCCTGTGGGTATACCGGTAGGAATTGGGAACTCAGTCGGTATTTGTTTTGGCTTTATCTGTGAAACACGGTAGATGCTCTTTGTAATTTTATTTACAATCTTACCAAAGGTAGTTAACCCAAGAGGCGCCGAACCACCAGTTGAAATGCTTTTATAGGTAGAATTTTTACTGCTGAACGCGCTGTACTTTAGCGCCTTACCAAGGACGACGCTGGCTTTATAGCTTGGCGTACTTTCATCACCCTTTCCATCGTCGGCAATCACCTTCACCCGGTATTCCGTACCATAAACACCAGGAACATCCGTCCCTGCATCCCATACAATAGTTTTTCCTGTGCCGGGTGTTATTCCAGTGCCGCTATCACCGATAAAACTCGTCGCATTGACATCGTAAGAAAGGCCATCATCGTCTGAGACACTTACGGAAATCGCAACGGAATCGCCGTCTTCATCTGAAACGTCATAAGAAATATCCACCAACAGTGAACCGTCAGTGCGCTGTGATGCCAGGACGTTGGTTACCTGTGGATTTGCACCGTACGCAGTATAAGCTGTCAGCGCTAATCCAATGGTAATCGTAAATACGGTGAGGAAGATTTGTTTATAATGCATGGTTCGTACCTCCCTAAAGATGATTATTGGAAAGGACTTTTGTTCAAATTATTACTCATTTAAACGTGCAATTTTAAAATGTCAATACAAAAAATACAAAATTGTTTATCATTATGGAGAAAAAAGGAACGAGGCAGGAGAGTGAAAAGAAGCTGATAAACGAATTGGCAATCGGATAAGTTCGCGCAGGCTTGAAGCCTGCGAACTCCTCACTATAGTTTTATGAGTGAAGCGAATCTAATTGTAGCAATTATTCAGATGAAAACTGCGACGGTAATTCTTTTTAAGAAGTCGCAGAAAATCTGAATCCTATTCATTGCCTTGTATGCCGTGAATAATTTGCGTTTTAAAATCGCCGGATAAATATCGCCTTGCCATTCTACGGGAAACTCCATTTTCCACCTCCTTTTCTATTCATAAATTTCTTAATGGTAATAATCGGTTTAAGTCAAAAATTCTTTAGTGGGTTTTTGCTAAAATAATGAAGACGAAAGATACGCAGATAAATGTTTGACATTGATTATTGACTCCGCTATACTTCATCGCCAACGTAAGTCTTCTGAATAAAATATGTTATCGATCTTATAAATTTAATATTTATACAAGGAGCACATATGTTTTACCTTTTAAGCATTACAGGAGGTTTTGATAACGCTATGGGAAAACTTCTACTGGCAGCCGTTTTAGGCGGTGTTATCGGGTGGGAAAGGGAACGGCGCGGAAGGCCGGCAGGGTTGCGGACACACATCCTGGTATGTGTGGGTGTTACCCTGATGATGGTGGTGTCCGAGCATATCTTCGAAAAATACAGGGCTTTTGCTGCCGACTCCATTATACGGGTTGACCCGGCCAGGATTGCCGCTCAGGTTGTAACCGGTATCGGTTTTCTGGGCGCGGGAACTATTATAAGGATGAGGACAACCATAAGGGGTTTGACGACCGCCGCTTCTTTATGGGTTGTGGCAGGCATTGGTTTGGCGATTGGAAGTGATTGTTACCTGCCGGCTCTCTTTACAACACTTCTGGCCATTTTCGCATTGTTATTATTGCCTCTGTTTGAGCGGAGTATCAAACGGGATAAATATAAAACACTGAAGCTGTGCGTATCCGGCTCAGAACCGGATTTCACGGCTATTACGGAGATACTCAATAGGAATTCTATGGAATTACAGCAATACGGTTTTGAAAGAAATCTCGTGCAGAATGAAGTCGTCTACAGTATAAATGTGAGGTACAAGGACGAGGCATCGGTTACAAAGGTTTCCGATGAAGTTGCAAGGTCAATTAAGGAGATTCGGAAACTTGGCTGGGAGTAATCGGCTTTAGATTATCTAAATATCTATTAAATAAACATTTGACAATATACAACCTATTTGATATATTTCCTTGAAAACTACTGGATTCAGCCGTAGTATCAAACAGATATCCGTTTTAGATAAATTTATTTATCAATAACAGTTTTATTGGGAGACCCGATAATGATAAAGAATCTAGTATCGCCATTCAAAATATCGATGTTAATGGCAGTATTAGTTTCTGGAGGTATATACGGATGTTCTAAGGTTGATATGCCTGATGAGGTTATAAGCGCATATCAGAGGGCGATTCGAATTAATCCCGCTTTGGCGGAAGCACATTACAATCTGGGCATGGCATACAATAACCGAACCATGTCGAACGAGGCTATTGAAGAACTCAAGAAGGCGGTCGAGATTGATCCGAACTATAAAGATGCGCTTTTTCAACTGGGACTGCTGTACGCAGAAAATGGTCAATGGGACAATGCAGTAACAGCGCTGAAGTCCGTGGTGCGACTGGATTCCGGTAATGCACTGGCGCACAGTAAGCTCGGAGATATTTATAAATCAAGAAAGATGTTTTATGACGCTGTGTCGGAATATAAAGAGGCAGTAAAAATCAATCCCCAAGACGCCGTATCTCAATATAATATGGGAGCGGCTTATATCGGAGGAAACCAGAGAGACGAAGCGACCGGTGCATTTATGAAAGCTATTGAGATTAATCCAAATTATACGGACGCTCATTTTGGTTTAGGCAAGATATATCTGGACAAGCAGCAGCTCGACGAAGCAGTGACTGAATTCAAAAAAATTACCGACATCAATCCGCATCATGCCCCGGCGCATTACCATCTTGGTCTGACCTATTATGCGAAAGGTGATATTGCCTATGCTATCGATGCTTATAAGAAGTCGATAGAGATTGATCCCAAAAATCCCAATGTGCATTATGATCTTGGAGTCGTGTGTTCTGATGTGAGATTATTTGACGAAGCCGTCGAGGAATTCAGCGCTGTTGTGAAACTTGATCCCGGCAATGCAGCAGCCCATTATAGGCTTGGTAAAGCATACGCCGACAAGAAGGTGCTTGCCAGGGCCATTGCGTCGGTTCAAAAGGCGGCTGCGGCACATTACAATATTCAGAATCCGTATTCTGACAAAAGAGTTCTTGATGATGCAATTACCTCATTGCAAAAGGCTATTGAGGTGAATCCTTACAACCCGGCCGTATACTTTGACCTTGGCAGCGCATATTCCCAGAACAGGATTTTGGACGAGGCCGCCAGCGCGCTTGAGGAGACAGTTCGAGTCGATCCGAATTTTGCAAAGGCGCATTATGGTTTGAGTATCATTTATGAAAGAAAGGGTATGAAAGAAGAGGCGCAAAGGGAGTTTTCGACCTATCAAAAATTAGTAGGGGAATGCAGGAAATAAATTTTATTACACGCTATCGACCGAACGGTTTTTACACGCCACATTACATACTGTGAATAGGAAGAGGGATGAAACCCTCTTTTTTTATTGGTAACGATAAATTATACCATGCGGGATAAAATTTATGCATATCTGAAGTCGCAAAAAGCGGGCGCCTTAAGCAAGGAACTTGTTGAGCAAGTGTTGAAAATAAAAGGCGCCTCACTACCTATCAGTGAAAAATTGATACAGACTGCGATTTCAGGAGACCGCAGATTTGCCGTAGATGAACACCGACTCTGGAAGATTATCGAAAAAGGCGGCACGCCCCTTTCAGAGGCAGAGTTTGTCTTCCTCAGCCTGCTGACAATAGACACACCCCAAAAATTCAAAATAATTGTTGAAATCAGCGCTCAAAAAATAAGGGGTGACAAGATAGTAGACAGGTTTCATGCCCTCGTAAATCCCGGTTCATTATTGATACAAGCCATGCACCTGCCAACGGATTTCACACAAGAAGTGAAAGGTGGAATCCCTCTTGAAAAGGCCGTGCGTCTTTTCTCTGACTTTGTTGGAGATGGTATCTTGATTGGGTATGATATACACTCCTCCATAAATCGTCTGAATGCGGTTTTGGGCAAGTCAAATGAAATGATTGAAAATCCACCCTTATGCTTAAAATTTTTAGCAAAGAAACTCATTCCTAACCTTCAGCCGAAATCAATCAATGACATAGCAGCATTCTTTAAACTTCCCGTTATGGATACACGGCGTACGGAAACGGAGGTTTGTGCTGCCGCTGAAATCTTTTCCCGGTGCAGAGGACTGTTACAAGGACAGGGATTCAGCGCCATAGAAGAGGTTTTGGCGTTTCAATATCCCGATATCGACGCTGTCGATTTTAGCAAATATGCCTTTGACAAAGCTTTTCTGTGGGCAATTCCTCAGAGGCCCGGCGTCTATAAAATGAAGAATAAAAATGGCAATGTTATTTACGTAGGAAAGGCGAAAAATCTGAAACAACGGCTGAGTTCTTACTTCTGGAACACTGCGGATCGGTTACAAAAGATAACCGATGTGCTGGATCATGTGTACACGATTGAATATGAGGAAACCGGTTCTGAACTCGCAGCGATGGTACGGGAATTTCGGCTGATACAACAATACCGTCCGGGATTAAACCAACAACTTGAAGTGCATGAAAGAGCGACACGATACGGAAACTTGAAAAATTTTATCGTGATATTACCTTCTTCGATGGAGGAATGTTTGGAGTTGTTTTTTGTAAAGGATGGACTACCATTACAACGATACGAGATTTTAAAGGATGCCATAACCTTTTCCGGGGTAGAGAGAATTTTAGACAATAGGTATTATGAGACTGTGGGGGCGAACAGTCGTTCGTTCTTACACGCAAAGGATAACGAAAATTTCCCTGCCCCTTCCTCCCCTCACACAAGGAGAGAAGAAACGAAAGGAATAGCAGTTTCCCCCTCCCTGGATGGGAGGGGTTATGGGGAGGGTGAAAAGATATTTTCAGATGGACATATTCTTACTGATATTGAAATGGGTGAAATGGAGATTGTGCTGAGTTGGGTAGAAGCAAATAAAGATCAGGTGAATTACATCAACATGGATACCGTCAGCGGCAAAGAGGCGTGCCTGAAGCTTCTGAAGGATTATCTGCATGACGAAGAAACATTCCAGAAGAAGCATTTTCGCTGGTTATAGCAAATGGGAACACATACCATGCAATCTTCAGAAATTATTTTAAGAAGTTAAAAATGCCGGCTAACGATATCAGGAAAGTTATGCTAGAAGTAATAAATGGGTTTTCAAAGCGAGAACGCGGTTTTCAATCTCAAAGCGTATTAGACGAAACCGCAAAAAGGTTAAATGTCCGTAATAACATCACCTTAGAACAAGCCATTCTTACCTTCTGGCAAGATTTATTTAGATCTGGACAAATTGCCTGGGGCTATAATCTATGTAATCCAGACCCACCATTTTGTCATCTTACTGAACAAGGACGTAAAACCTTAGAGCATTATAGCCGTGACCCAGTAAATCCCGATGGTTATTTAGCATATTTACATAGTATTGGTGGTTTGAATTCAATTGCACAATCATATATAGACGAGGCATTAAAAACTTATAATTCTAATTGTTTTAAAGCAACTGCAGTTATGTTAGGCGCTGCATCAGAGAGTTTAATACTACAGCTAAGAGATACACTCATATCTCGAATGAACTTATTAGGTCATACTACTCCAACGAGTTTAACAGATTGGAAAATAAAAAAGGTGTCGGATTCCATCGAAAAAATACTAGAAACCAAGAAAAATGATATGCCAGCAAAATTGCGTGAAGCATTCGATGCATATTGGTCAGCTTTTGTTCATCAGATCCGTGCTGTTCGAAACGATGCGGGACATCCTACAAGTGTTAATTTTGTAACACAAGAACCAGTTCATGCAGCCCTTTTAATTTTCCCAGAGATTTATAAGTTGATTAGTGAGCTTGAAAATTGGATTAACTCCTCCTTTAGTTGACCATATGATGAAAACGTCATACTGCGATATAATTGTACGGGAAAAACCATTTAAAGAAGTATCAGAATTCTTAAGTGCCCTTTCCCGGGATAATAAAAGGTGGGAAGGTTTTTATATCTCAGAATTAAAAAGAAGACACGCCGGATGGATTTTCTGCGGTCATTCCAACTCGCACTGGAAACTGATACCTTTGGTATTTAGGGAAGAAACTATATTAGAATACAAACCGAATGCAGTATACGCTCCTCATAGTAAAAATGGGAAACAAATTAATGCCGAGTATTATCTTATCGAGGAATTCCGACGAATACTCGATGCGCAGGGATTGCCCGTACCCGAGGACTCACAAGAGTTTCGTGCAGATTGGCTATATCAATGCTGCAATACTTTTCGCTGGGTTTGACGGCGTTGCAGAAGCAGTCAAAGAACGGACAGGTTGTAAACATGTTATATGGGCCTCAAATAGCTCTTGATTCAACTGGCGGAGTATAGTATTAGTAGAAAATAAACATTTTTAATGGTATATGTAAATCACAAATTATTGAGATGAAAATAACAGGATGGATACAAGGGAAGAATTAAGATTATTGGCGAACAAATGCGTTGAATTGCTCAAGAAAAAGTATCAGGTAAAAAAAGTTTTTCTTATCGGTTCAATCGTAAAAGGGATTATTCATAAAAAATCGGATATTGATCTGGTCGTGGAGGGGCTGCCGCCAGACCTTTACATAAAGGCCTTAACAGAACTATGGGATATTTTACCGCCTGGCGTTGAAATTAACCTTATCCCGTTTGAGGATGCCTTTGAGAGTTTAAAGGAAAAGACGATAAAGGAAGGGGAACTTGTTTACGGATAAAGAAGCTCTGAAAAAAGATATCGAAATAGAGCTTAAAAACCTGCAAAGGCTCACAAAAGAGATGGAGGAATTAATGAGCAAGCTGCCAAAACCCCTTGGCTTTATAGAAACAAGGGCTGCTGGAAGTATTTTGCATGATTTCTATTGTGGTATTGAAAAGATTTTTGAAAGGATTGCATTAGTAATTGATCGGAAAATGCCAGAAGGTGAAGACTGGCACAAACAACTACTTAAGCAAATGGCAACTCCCTTAGAAGGAATTAGAAAAGAGGTTATAAAAGAAGATTTATTTTTAGAATTAAAAGAATACTTAAGTTTCCGACGCCTGTTCAGGCACATTTACGGTTTTAATTTGAAATGGGGGCAATTTTCCCGGCTATGCTATTCGATAGATTCTTTAAAAGAAAAGCTAAAATTCGTAGTAATGGATTTCTTAAAACACTAAGGAAAAATAAACTATTATAATAACAGATAGAGTGTCTTTTGCCCATTAACGCTCCCATTGGAACGTTCTTAAAATCATTTTAATTCAAACGCTACCGTAGCCGGGGCGTTAGCCTTTATTTCTACCTGTTTGTCTTCTGCCTTGTAGCGTTCATTCCACAGCTTTACGGTATACTTCCCTTCCGGTACATTCGTGATGGAAAAACCCCCGTCAGTATTGACCTTTGCAAAATAAGGATTCTGGAGTACCAGGACGTATGCCAGCATATCGACGTGCACATTGCACCGCATGGAGGCAACTCCTAATTTATTGAAGGTGAATGATCGTATCTCACCTTTAAGCCATGTTCCCAGGTTCGTGTTGTCAGCTACTGCATCTGGCGAATAGATGTTGTGTTGTACCATGTCGCTGTTCAGAAAATCGACAGTAGTTCCCTTTAACAGCGGAAGTATGTGCGGAATAAAGGCCATATTCTTCTGATCCATAACGGCGTGTTCCTGTGGGGGTTCAAAGGTATTCTGCACATTTTCTATATAAGCAATGGAGTCCTTTAGATACTTGGCCTTTTTGGCCTTGACCGTGCCGTTGATAGTACCCAGACCCTTTTCTTCGGCGAAGGTGTGTGTTGTTAAACCTGCTATTACAGAGAGCGCTGCAAATAAAATGAGCGACGTTATCGTGCGAGTCCGTCTGTGAGTAAACATTATGTTTTAAATACCTCCTTAATTAAAATGGTAAAGTACGAGATAATCGTTAATTTATTTCTTATAGAACGCCTCTAAAAAGAACAGAGAGAAATAGCCCACTAATAAAATAAACCAACCAAAGGTAATGATAAATTCCAGGGTGGTGGAAAAGGACATGGAGAAATTCTCAGAGATCATGCTGTAAATATCTTCCAGGGCATCGAGGGTTTTGTTAATGTTTGCCTTCCATGTCTCAAGATGGAGTTTTTTGGTCATCAAATCGAAGAGCCGCGCTGAATACCAATCCCCGATGAGGTTGATATTACGTTCCGTGGCAGCAAATTCCTGGATGGATTCCGTTCGTATCTGTATAATTTCACGCAAGGAATGTCTGATCTCACGTGATTTGAGCCATGGTATCTTCCTTCCGGTAGTCCTTTGTAAAAGTCGTGCGGCCTTCTCCAATCGTTCCTCTACCTCATGTTCCAATACCCTCAATTTCAACAATTGGAGATTGGCAATTTCAAAAAGCTCGATATTGCTGGCAAAATCACCGCGCGGATCAAATACGAATGCTCCATCCCAGTCCACAATGGTAATATCGTCCTTTAAGTATTTAATATTAAATTTGAGCGTTGTATTAATTTCCTCCTCGTCAAGAGGCATCCGTTCTGTCTTCAGAAGTCCTGCAATACTGTCCTTGCGTTCCGAGATAACGTTTTCCGGGTCTCCCTTGTAATCGGACACACAGTACACGCTGTACTCCTCGTCAAAATAAGGATTGCAGTGGTATTCCCACAAGATAGCCCTGCATTCAACGATAAGGCTTCGTTTGATATCAAAAACACGTTCATCCAAAATGTTTTCAAGATCAATAGACGCCTCCACGATGACAATCCCCGGCGGACAGAATTTTACGAGGAAATCAACACCCCTTTCTTCTATTGTCCTCTTTTCAACCTTGACCACCATCTGTTTTGGAATTACGTCAGGGTATGACGGAGAACTCTTAATCTTTTTGATATCGACAATTTCTGAGGTGTCGGGACTGAGTTCTGTAATCCCTACCAGGAAGGAGACCAGAGTGCCTTTAACCGTAGAATTGTCAACCATAAGCTAATCCTCAACGTGTAATACCTTGATTTTAGATTGCGGAATGCAGATTTTGGATTTGACAATTTAATCCGCAATCTGCAATGGAAATACCAGTAACTTGATTGTATGGGATTTCCATTTTATTTATGCGGACTTAAAAAGAATACCTTGTAACTCTTCATTATTTTAAAAAAGCGAATACCGTTTTTCCAGAATTCCCGTCCATAATTGAGGCATTTGGTTGAGATGTTTTTTTATAATGCCCATGCATTTTTCTTCCGCTGCTTTTTTTGCGAGATTCGAATGGATTTTTACATGTATCGTTTGAGGTTCCGTGATGGGCTTTCCTATCTGGCTTACAAGATAACAGTCAGCCCCGGAAATATCAGGGTCATTGGTTATCTCTCTGGATATTTTGTTGGCGACCAGATTGTATAATTTGCCGGTATGGGTAATGGGGTTTTTCCCTGCTGTGGCCTCAAGGGTCATTGGCCGGTAAGGCGTAATCAACCCGTTTGCCCTGTTTCCCCTGCCCACCTGACCGTCATCACCGCACTCAGCGCTGGTACCTGTTACCGTTAAATAACAGATGTCTTTCTCATAGTTGTCTGCCGCATTGATGGTAACGGCAACTTCGAGAGCCGTTAATTTTTTCACAAAGTCCTGGATATACTCAAGCAGTTTTGCCTTCATTTTAAAGTATTCCTCTTTTGATGAAATGAATCTCGAAATGAAGGCTACGGCAATCGTAAGGTTGATATGGTCATACATTCTTATGCCCATGATTTTGATATCCTCGCCAACCATGGGATACGCCTGTTTTACTTCCGGTGAATTCAGGAACTGCTCGGTGCGGTAAACGAGCGATTCCGTTTCCGTCAGTGGCGAAAAACCGACGCCAATCGAAGTGTCATTTGCCAGCGGGATTGAACTGTCAAAGGTCGCCCGCAGGTCAACGCTGCCTGTCCTGATCTTTGTTTCGACAATGACATTTTTTTCCGGTTCCAGGCATCGCATCCGTTCGTTCAGCCATTTATGAGTCGTTTCACGGGCGATTGCTTCCAGGGGCACCTTTTCATTTCCTACCGTCTCAACCGCCCGTCCCACAATAATCAACTGCATGGGAGTTGTTACCTTACCCCCGCCAAAACAGACCTCAGAACGTCCACCCACCAGGAGGCACTTATCAATGTTGTGGTGCAGTACCCTGCCGAATTTTTTCAGATAATATTGGGAAAAGGCAATACTCAACTCTTCTGCCGCACGGTCGCACAGGGTATCCGGATGCCCCAGTCCCTTGCGTTCGACAATTTCGATGGAAGATTTTTGGACGGGCAGGTCCTTCGTTTTTTCAATAATAATTTCCATTTCAAATTCAGTATGCCATAATTGGATTAGTTGTGCAACGCCGAGCTAACCGGCGTGCAGCTTTTTCACACGTCCGATTGAGCGTTTTGATAGGCGTGTCGTTTTTTGCGCAAGCTTTATCAATGACAGAAGTGCAGTATTAACGGCTTCTTCGTTTGGGAAAGCCTCGGCAACTTCCGGTTTAAGAATAATAACATTTGATGACTCACGCAGGCGATTTGCATACTTGCCACGCACCAAAGGGACTGGGAAGTCTGAACGTTTATACTCCGCACGCAATTCATCTTTTTTTGTTTGTTTAACCTTCTTCATAAATCTTTCGCTCTCCTTTGCCCGCTATGCGAGCGCTTATAATTCGTATAGTCTCGCCTCGCTCGGTGTGTGCGACCACTAATAACCGACCTCGTTCCGAAACGCCGAAAGTAATGTATCTAAATTCGCCAATAGAATGATCTGGGTCAGCGCCAGTCACAGCCATCGGATCACTCAACGCCCTTGAAGCTTCCTCGAATGAGACCTTGTGCTTTCGCAAATTTGAGAGTGCTTTCTGCGGATCCCATTCGAATTTCATTTCATGTTCCTTTAAACATTATATCAAAAATTGGATAGCGTTAAGCAAATTTATAATTCATGGCAGTAATTAATCACTCTGTTATCATTCGAAATTGGGGACGGGGAATTGGGACCATTTATTTAACGGTCGCTGTCCCTATTTTTAGTAATTGCCGTAAATTTTTCATTACGCCCAACAAGTTATTATACAGACCTGTATATCCTGTTAAAAGCAGGATATACAAAAAGGCACGTTGTGTGCCAGAATTAAATTATGCAAAATGGTGGCTGTTTCCACACTGCTTTTGCCGATTCAATCCTACAACGGGTTTAGGCTTCGTCGTGAGCTTAGCCGAACGGTTTGCAACCTGAACCCTATAGTTTAATGTCCAGGAATTTCAATGTTGTAGGGGCAATTCATGAATTGCCCCTACAATTTTATTCAAAATCTTCTTCTTGAAAATGGCGTGTCTTTCCATGTCTGACCTTACCCTTTGGTTCCTCACAGTGTATAAAATCCATCTCTCTTTTTAAGAGGTCTATTTTATAGATTTTCACCTTTACAACTGCCCCGATCTTATACATTTTCTTGCTTTGTGTGCCGACGAGCGCCATGTTCTTTTTGTCTACTCGATAGATGTCATCAGACAAGGTGCGGATGTGGACGAGTCCTTCCACGAGGTACTTATCGAGTTGAACAAAGAATCCATATTCCTGAACGCCAGTAATAACGCCGTCTAGGATGGCGCCAATCCTGTCTTCAAAGAACCGGAGCAATTTTAGTTTGGTAATTTCCCTTTCAGCATCGTCTGCCCTGCGTTCAGTCATGGAGCAATGCGCCGCCCAATCGGGCAGACAATTAGCCCATGCGCCTTTCGCCTGGGGAGATGACAATTCGCCGGAGAAATATTGGTCCAGAATCCTGTGGACGATCAGGTCGGGATAACGGCGTATGGGCGAGGTAAAGTGGGTGTAGTGCTCCATTGCAAGGGCAAAATGTCCTCCGCCTTCTGCCTTATAGACGGCCTGTTTCATGGACTTTAACAGCACCAGGTTTATGGTATACGCCTCTGGTTTTCCGCGCACTTTGTCCAACAATCCTTGCAACTGCTTGCTTTTGAAGGGGTCTATTTTGGTATGTTCCAGCCCCCGGGCAAAATCGGCGAATTCCCGCATGTCCTCCTCGTCAGGCTCAGGATGGACACGGCACAAGAGCGGCATTTCCTTTTCGTGCATGAACGTTGCAACCGTTTCATTGGCCAGGAGCATAAATTCCTCTATTAATTTATGAGAAATATCTCTTTCCACCTTCTCGACGTTTTTAACATGACCTTTTTCGTCCAGTTTTATTGATACTTCAGGGATGTCCAGTTCCAGAGCGCCGCGTTCCAGGCGGTTATTAAAAAGCAATTGGGCGAGATACGCCGTGTTCTTTAATAACTCTGCAACGTTGTCTGAGATAGAAGTTTTTACCTCTCCTTTATCCCCCCCTTCGTAAGGGAGGGAAGTTTGATTACCACTTACCACGTTCCGTACAGCCATTTCCTTATTGAGGATAGCGGTGGCCTGGTTATACGTCAGACGTTTGGAAACGTTAATAACGGAATGTTTAATCTCCGACTTGAGGAGATGCCCTTTGTGGTCAATGGTCATGAGAACGCTTTTCGTGAGACGGTCTTCCCCTTCCTTCAGGCTGCACAGATTGTTCGATAATATTTCGGGCAGCATAGGGATAACTTCGCCCGGCAAGTAGACACTCGTACCCCGGTAGCGGGCATCATCGTCAATCGCTGTATCAGGTTTTACATAGTATGAAACATCGGCAACGTGTACGCCCAGTTGCCAGTGGCCGTGCCTGTCCTTTTCAAGGGACACCGCATCGTCAAAATCCTTGGCGTCTTCCGGATCGATGGTAATAATCAGTTTGCCGCGCAAGTCGAGTCTGTTTTGAATTTCGGTTTGAGATATAGCATGGGAAATATGTCTTGTTTCATTTGCCACTTTTTGGCCAAAGGCGTGCGGCAGCTTGAATTGATACATAATCGAACGAAGATCAACCTTACGGTCTCCTTCTTTCCCCAAAACGTCCGTAATCTCACCCTCTGGATTGAGATGTCTGGATGGCCACTCGGTGATCCGCACGACCACCTTGTCGCCAGGCTGCGCATCCATTGAAGCTTCTTCTGCAACATAGATATCTCTGAACAATCTCGGTTCATCGGGGGCTACAAATCGCAGCCGTTTTGTTTTTTCAAAGGTGCCTACGACAAGCTCATTCACGCGTTTCAGCACATTAACGATTTGTCCGGAAGCGCCTCTTTTTTTTCCCTTCCATCTCTTTGGTATCTGTGTCGTGGCAGGAAGCCGCACTACTACAAGGTCTCCATGCATGGCAGAGCCCATGTCTTCTTCATTAACATAGATATCTTCGCCGCCATCTTCTTTGACCGGGATAACGAAACCAAATCCCCTGGGATTGCAGTCAAGGGTTCCTACGAGCAAGTGTACCTTTTTGGGATCGGCATATTGTTTTTGCTTGATCTTCACAACGTCGCCGGAAAATTCCAGATCGTGCAGAAGGTCGCAGAATGACCGGTATTCCGCATCGCTGATCTCAAAGTGTTCCGCAATCTCAGCGGCGGTCATGGGGCTGTATTTTTTGCTGTGGATAAATTTAAGGATAACAGCGGGTTCGATCATGGTAATTTTATTTTTTATAGAGCCTTCTCTCAAACATTTTCACGTAATCTGTCCACGAGCTGTTTGCGTCTTTATGCTCGCTGATTGCCTTTGTGGCGGCATGTACCTTTGCATCCAGATTATCCAGATAGTGTAAGGCAATGGCCTCAGGCGTGCCGGGCTTAACCGGCGAACCCCATTCATATTCGCCGTGATGGCTTAATATCATGTGGAAAAGGACGTTGAGCAAGTCGGTCGGGAATCCGTCTATTTTCGCGGCCTTTTCATTGACCATAAGAACGCCGGAGATGAGATGTCCGGTAAGTTGTCCTTCATCGGTGTATTGGAAACTGCGGTCGCAGGACAATTCCCGTGTTTTTCCGATGTCATGCAAAATGACGCCGGTAATTAACAAATCCCTTTTTATGGCAGGATAAAGGTTCGAAAAGCTTACCGCCAATCTGGCGACAGAAAGGATGTGTTCGAGCAGACCGCCAAGAAAGGCATGATGGTATTGCGTAGCGGCAGGTGTGGTGGAAAATACCTTGCAAAAGGATTCGTCTGAAAAAAATACGTTCAATAACTTTGAAAGGTACGGGTCTTTCACCGTTTTGATAATCTGCCTGAGTTCATTCATCATCTCAAGAATATCTCTTTCCGTGCAGGGGATAAATTCGCCCATCTGCACTTGTGTATCAGGAACGGGACAGATTTCGGTAATCCGGATTTGGAGGGTGTTATTGAAGGTTTCAACAACCCCTTTTATCTTTACGAATGCGTCCTTATTAAAGCTTTCACACTGCTGGCGTGTTGCATCCCATTTCCTCGCCTCAAGGAAACCGGATTTGTCGGCGAGCTGGAGGTTGAGATACGGTTTCTTTTCTCGTGTTTCCTTGACTTCCTTTTTCAGGACAAGGAAGACGTCTTCCACTGGTTCGCCGCTTTTCAGGCTGGATATATAGGTTCGTGGCATTTTAGTGAGTCAATTTAAAATCTGATACAAATTACAGGTAACGAGAAACATTTTCGAGGAAAACACTAAAGCCCTCGATATCCTTTTTCAGCGTATTTAATGTGAAAGGTAACCGTTCAACAAGCACTTCCATAAATCGCCATTCTAAAGAAAAACCATATATATTTCGAAAGACATGACGAAATCTCAGATATTCGATCAACATTTTTTCGAGATCTTCAGAAATGACAGGTGGTCTTACACCTTTTATATCCAATGTCATATCCCTGAGGAGTTGTCTGTGCCAGTCGTCTCCTTCTGGGATTCCTCCATTAAGTTCTTTTGCGATTCTTTCAAATATACGCTCTATACCACAATAAAAATCGTGAAGGATTGAGCCGATAGCCCGTAAATCAAAGGTACTTTTATTCTTGTTCTCAAGTATACCCAAGAGTTCTTTTAATTCAAAGCAGCAACGTTCTATATCCTTGAATTCTCGAAGGATTTCGGCCTTTAGTCTTATAAACTTTTGGCTTTTACTGGCTGGAGTAAACGAGTCGTCCATCGGAATAAATAACCTCTTTTAGGCTACTGTTGCATGTTTCTAATGGAATAAGATTTATTTCTCTTTTAAAGTAATCTGAAAGAAATGCGAGGGCTTTTAAATACAGGCGGGGAGAAAGTCCTTCTATCGCTATGTCAATATCGGATTGGTTATCAAAATTTCCATTTATTAAAGAACCAAAGAGGTATATCTTTTTTACATCAAATTCTTTTGTAAAATCCCGTATGGCATCTGGCAAATTTAAAAGGATATTTTTCCTTTCCTGCTCAAGCGCTAGAGTCTTTTCTGACAGTCGTTTTTTCCAGGCTACAAAATAAGACCTTGTTTTCATAAAGCAATTAATAGGGAGTGATTTGTGATTTTAAAATGGAAAAGTCTCGTTTTCTGCAGTTTTTGCTATCCATAATAATTACAGAGTACAAGTGACTTATTATTTGGGATGTTTGTATGGATTTTACGCAAGTAATGGGTCAATGTCAAGCAGTATAAGTGCTGAGCCTGCATTTTTTTATTGCAAACCGTTGCCCAAGTGTTTAATATTTGTTTTCAGTACGTACATTTTAATGAGGACGCAGATTTCCACAGACATAGACGGATAATATTTTATTCTGCATTTTCGTGAGGACAAGTCTTTATTTTTTAAATCCCGACATGCTGTGTTTACCGGTGTCCAAAGTGAAATAATAAAATGACCGAATTACTGGAAAAAATTAAAACAAAAAAGGCTAAAATCGGCGTCATCGGGCTTGGTTACGTCGGACTGCCGCTTGCCCTTGAATTTGTTCGAAGCGGCTACTGTGTAACGGGTATCGATAAAAGCAAGGAACGTGTCGACTCTCTGAGCAAGGGAAAATCGTATGTAATCGATGTAAAGGACGAAGACATTGCGCAGTTCGTTGAAAAGGGTATTTTAAACGTAACCGATGATACCAGCGTATTGTCAGACCTGGATGCTATCAGCATTTGTGTGCCAACGCCGTTGACAAAGACGAAAGACCCCGATATGTCCTATATCATCAATGTGGGTCAAGAGGTTAAGAAGTACATCCATAAAGGCCAGCTTTTCATCCTGGAAAGCACAACGTATCCGGGAACAACGGAAGAATTGGTTCAACCGATTTTGGAAGAGAGCGGTTTGCAGGCAGGGAAGGATTTCTTTCTCGCTTTTTCTCCGGAACGCATTGATCCGGGAAATAAGCGGTATTCTGTCAAAAACATCCCAAAGGTAATAGGCGGCGTAACGGAACAATGCACAGAACTGGGGCGTTGTTTATACAGCCAGATCATCGAAACGATTATACCTGTTTCATCTCCGAAAGTGGCGGAGATGGTAAAACTCCTGGAGAATACCTTCCGGAACGTCAATATTGCATTGGTCAATGAGATCGCCATTATGGCCGAAAGGCTTGGCATCGATGTCTGGGAAGTTATCGATGCCGCAAAGAGCAAGCCTTTTGGCTTTATGTCGTTTTATCCGGGTCCGGGACTGGGCGGTCACTGTATTCCCATTGACCCCCTGTATCTTTCCTGGGTTGCAAAAAAGAACGGATTTGAATTACGGTTTATTGCGCTTGCAGACCAGATAAACAGCGCTATGCCTGAATTTGTTGTAGAAAAGATCACGGATGCGCTGAACAGTGTGGAAAAAAGCGTAAAAGGTTCCAATATCCATATTCTTGGCGTTGCTTATAAGAAAGATATCAACGACGTCCGGGAGTCGCCCGCCCTTGAAATTATGAACATCCTGAGGCTCAAAGGAGCCAAGGTGTCGTATACCGACCCATATATTCCCGACATTGATTATCATGCACTTACTGTCAGCTCGAAGCCCCTGACGAAGGAACTGCTATCGAAGATTGATTGTTCCGTTATTGTGACAGACCACAGCAATTTTAATTATAACCTGATTGTATCCCATTCCAAACTAATCGTTGATACCCGCAACGCCTTAAAGGGTATCAATAAGAAACATATCGTGCGACTCTAACATGACTGACCTGCTTTTTGAAATCGGCGCCGAAGAAATCCCTGCCAGCTATATCAATCCGGCATTAAATCAGATGAAGACATTATTTACCGAGCAGGCAAAAAAACATCATCTGGAAATGCATTCCATTTATAGCACCGGCACACCGAGAAAACTGACCCTGTTTGTACAAGGGTTGCCTCAAAAGCAGGAGAGCGTGACGGAAGAAATCCAGGGGCCTTCTGCTGCGGTTGCCTTTGATAAGGCGGGAAATCCGACAAAGGCAGGGCTGGGTTTTGCCAAATCCCAGGGTGTCGAGATAAAAGACCTTCAGATAAAAAAGACTCCTAAAGGGGAATATTGTTTTGCAATTAAGAAAATAGAGGGACACGAAACGCTGCATATTTTGCCGGACATATTACCTGCAATCATCAGGAATATCTCATTTCCCAAGTCCATGAAATGGAAAGGAGCCGGTTTGTTTTTTGCCCGTCCCATACGCTCCCTGCTTGCGCTATTCGAAGATCAAGTGGTTCCTATAGAAATTAACGGTATTAAGGCGGACAGATTCACCTTTGGACATCCATTTTTATCCGTGAAGAAGATTGAAATTTCAGAGGCCGATTGGGAATTATACAAAAAATTACTTAAACAGGAACATGTCGTAGTTGATATCACCGAGCGTCGTGAGACACTGAGGACAAAGATAACGCGGCTCATGGCGCCCTATGGCGCAACTATTGACGACGAAGAGTTGCTGGATGAGGTAACCAATCTGGTGGAATACCCCAATGCCATTGAATGCTGTTTTGACGAAGAATTTCTCGATATTCCCGCGGATGTCATAGAAACATCCATGAAAGAGCATCAGAGATATTTCCCCATTAAGAAAAAAAAGGAAAAACTTTTAAATAAATTTATAGCAGTATTGAACCGAAATGAGAGTAATGCCGATACTGCCATTCAGGGAAATGAACGTGTCTTGAAGGCGCGGCTCTCTGACGCCAGGTTCTTCTGGAAAGAGGACAGGAAGACCCCGCTTATAAAACGGGTGGAAGACTTGAAAAACCTTGCCTTTCTCGAAAAGCTGGGAAATTATCACGACAAGACAAACAGGATTCTCAAACTCTCCAAATATATATCAACCCAATTAACGCTGCCTCACGAGGAGATCGAACTGGTGAAACGCGCAGCAGAATTGTGTAAGGCAGACCTTCTTACCCAAATGGTAGGAGAATTCCCGTCATTACAAGGAATTATGGGAAGAGGATATGCCGAGTGGGACGGCGAGGAAAAACCTGTCGCCATTGCAATTGCAGAGCATTATATGCCCCGCTTTGCCACCGATAACATCCCCGCATCAAGGATTGGCGCTATTGTGGGATTAGCCGACAAGTTCGACACGATATCCAGTTGCTTTGCCCTGGATTTAATCCCTACCGGCTCACAAGACCCTTATTCTCTGAGGCGGCATACCTACGGCATTATACGGATAATAGAAGAACATGGATTTGCGTTGGATATCGGAGAAATACTTTACACAGCATTGGATTTGCTTCCCCTGTTTGAACAAAAAGCTGACAGTCGTTATCATCCGGTAATCCTTGATAAATTGGTGCCCAAAATAAAAGAATTCTTTAAAGACAGATTATTCCAGATTAACATAGAAAGGGGATATCGTTACGACCTGGTGAACGCCGCCTTGAAGGCCGGAATAGGATTTGACGATATCCATAATTTTTCACAGCGATTAAAGGTCATAGCTCTTATTTCCCAGGAGAAATGGTGGCCTGATTTAGTTACGGTTGTCGAAAGGACGTTTAACATAGGTAAAAAGGCGAATAGCAGTGGCTCGGTAAATGAACAAATTTTAACCGAGCCGGAGGAACGCAAATTGTGGGACGTTTACAAAGAAAATGATGAGGCGGTCCGAAAGCTTATCGGTGAGAAAAAATACGATGAGGCCTCTCGTACGTATTGCAACAGCTTCGCCAAGCCCGTCCACGCCTTTTTTGACAGGGTATTTGTGAATGTTGAAGATGAAAACGTCCGCAGCAACAGATTGTCGCTCATGAAAATGATTAATGAATTGTACTCTCAAAAGATAGCCGACCTTTCGGAAATCGTCATGCCGAATGACAAGTCTCCTGGCAAATCGTAATTTGTGTTCGATGGCGGAAACTTTGAATATTATTAATAGAAAGTGAGGTTTTTACATGAAAAACGTAGAATTTTCTCTAGAAGGAAACATACTTACCATTAAAGTAGATTTATCAAAGGAATTCGGTCCCTCCTCGTCGGGGAAGAATATCATTGTCGCATCAACGGAAGGAAACGTCACGATTCCCGATCGCGAAGAAAAGATCGGCTTAAACATCTACCGGAAAAAATAACGGAAAACCTGTCAAGTTATTTCGTTTAAGTCCCCCTTAACAAAGGGGGATAAAGGGGGTTGTGTTTTTTTCCCTGGGTTATTCCCCTTCCCCGCTTTCACGAGGACGAGTTTCATGAGGACAAGTTTACAACCCCCTTTTTTAAGGGGACTTTTTGATTCCCCTTTAGAGCATGGTCAGGGGTGTGTTAATAATTCACTACACCTCTTTCGGACACTGCTCCCAGATTGCTTAAGGCATCAGGGTGGGCGGGATTGTATTTCAATGCCTCCCCGAATTCCCTTATGGCATCGCTCAATTGACCTTTTCTGGTAAATAGAACGCCAAGATTGTTATGGGCGTCGGCATTTCCTGGATTACCTTGTAATGACTTCTGAAATGCCTTAAGAGATTCATCAAGCATCCCCTGTTTCATATAAGCAACGCCCAAATTGTAAAGTACTGTAGGATGATCGCCCTTGCTTGAGAGATAAAGTTTGTATTCGGCAACTGCCTTATCGTAATCGCTTGTCTTTAAGTACGTGTTGCCAAGATTATAGTGCGCCTCTGCCAGGTTTTGATCAAGACGCAGGGCACAGCGATATTCTTTCACCGCATCATCATACATGCCTTTTTGTTCATACAGCGTGCCCAGGTTGTTGTGCGCATCGGGATACGATGGATTCATAGACAATGACGTTTGCAACTCGGATATTCCCTCCTTTTCCTGTCCTCTCTTGATTAACAAAATTCCCAAACTGCTGTGCGCCTTGTAGCTGTTCGGCTCACGCGCAACAGTTTTTGACCATAAGGTAATTTCATCCCTCCAGTCCCTTGACCGCGAAGAAGTCTGCCATGCGAACCCAAGAAGTATGCTGAAAGTGAGAACCCAAACTGAAATACGAAAGGGATGCAACCTCAGGGCGCTCATGTGCGTAATGAAGTAACTGCCCATAATGCAAAATCCAATCACGGGAATATAGAGATACCGTTCAGCCATGATATTGCCAATAGGTACAATGTTCAGAACGGGCAGTAAGGCAACGAAGAACCACAGGAGAGAAAAAAATAAAAATTTGGAATGAAAAAATAACCTCCAGCCAATCACTGCGATAGAGATAATCAGGAGGAGAGACAGGATACAGGACATATCCCAGGGAGATGAAGCAACAGGAACAAGGTAGTCGGCATTGAGACTCATGGGGAAAAAGAGAAGCTTGAGGTAAGACGCCAGCACCTTGAGCATGGCAAGGAAATTAAGCCAAACATTTTCCTGCGGATAAGAGACGCCGGACTCAACGGGGTTATGAAACCACCGGAATCGAACAAGGAGGTAAAAGATAGTAACAAGGATATAACCCAGATAAAAACGCAATATACGATTTTGTGAGAAAATTCTTTTCCACTCCCCTGTGTCCCCAATTGCGAAGGGAGGCGGAGGGCTTTTAATTTTACCTCCCCTTTGCCCCTTCCTTGTGAAGGAGGGGATTGAGGGATGGTCAATTTGGTTGCGCCTATGCAGCGCTAGGTAGTCGAAGAAAAACATGAGTAAGGGCAGGGTAATGGTCATTTCCTTTGAAAAAAGGGCGAAGAGATACGACAGGAGGGAAAGAGGATAAAGGTAAAAATTAGATTCTTCGCGCCGCTCAGAATGATAAACACTGTCATGCTGAATCCTTCGCCTTTTGTCATTCTGAGGCGAAGCCGAAGAATCTTGTTTTTGCTCAGAGCCTGTCCTGAGTGAAACGAAGGAGTAAACTCCGTGATGCATCCCGGTTCTGTTCATATATGTATTGAAAGCCGGCAACTTGACATACAGCATAAAGGCGGTGATAAAAAAAGTTGCAGCCAGGAGGTCTTCGCGATAGCTAACGGCATTTACAGCCTCAGACAAGACAGGATGGCAGGCAAAGAAAAGCGATGCCAGGAATGCGAGGAACGTGTTTCTTACCATACGCCGAACAAGGAAAAATAAGAGGGCTGAATTCAGGGTATGAAGTACGATATTAGTGAAGTGGTACCCCAGCGGATTCAGATGCCATAGAGAGTAATCGACGAAATACGACAGGGTCACGACAGGCCGGTAGCTGAGTTCGCCCGAAGCTGCAAAATACTTGCTGGTGAAAAGCCCCCAGAAATTCTTCCAATCCCGGATAAAATAATTTCCGGAAATAACGTAGACATCGTCAAAAACAAACGTATTGGGTAAGGTATTCAGATATGCGGCAAAAGATAAGATTATTAAGCCAAGCACGGCAAGTACCGTCTCGCCTAGCAAGCGTTTTGTCGGATTACCGAAGTGCATTGTTTTTGGATACATAATCTTCCATATGTTTTGTCGTTACGGTTGTCTCCCGGAAAGTAATGCTGAGGGCGTCAACTTCTGCATCATAACTTATCTTCGTAATTATGCACCTCTTTATTGGACACTAAAAATAATTTTGTATTGCGATTACTTTAGACGGAAATATTCTTGCTTTTCCCTCTAAAAAGAATGGACTAAGGGGTGCATTCCTAGCTCTCCCCTCTTTTTAGAGGGGAGAGCACGATGTTTCATTAATTTTGTGGGTTCTGTTTTTCGACCTGAACCCAATAGTTTGTCAGCTAATAACGTCAGGAATTCAAACTGGCGGGTGAATGAAAACCCTGGGTTCAAGTTGCAAACTTGAACCCGCTTAAGAGCCGCAATGGTGGATGTTGGATTTGCACACGCTCTGCCCACTGCATAATTAAATGGGCACACGGCAGCTTGCCCCTATATAATAAGGATCAGGGAAATTCAATCTGGCACATGTTTCCCCTCTAAAAAAAGGGGATAAAGGGGTGTGTCCATGGCATATTTACACACCCCCGAACCCCTATGGGATGTCAGGGGCGTCCTCGCCTGACATTATGATGACAAGCGGGGACGCTTGTCCTACCAATGAGGGGGGCTTTAAAAACCGCTGAATGCAATCCAATTTAACTGATTTTTATAAACAAGGACTTTGATGCGCCGCAGATGGGGCATTTGTCCGGTGCTGTCTTCTCGACCGTGTTTCCACAGACCTGGCAGACATAGTAATCGACCGTTTCGTTCTTGCCCAGACTGTTTAACGCCTTTTGATACAGTTCCGCATGTATCTTTTCGACCTTGTTGGCAAATTCGAAGCTCTGCTGCGCCTGTTTGTTTCCTTCCTTTTTGGCCTCCTCGATCATCTGTGGATACATCTTGGTAAATTCGAACGTTTCTCCTCCAATTGCCTCCTGGATATTTTCTTTTGTGCTCTTTACGCCGCCCATTACCCGCAAATGGGCGTGTGCATGCACCGTCTCCGCCTCTGCCGCTGCGCGGAAGAGCTTTGCTACCTGTTTGTGACCCTCATCTTCAGCCTTTTTTGCAAAGGCGAGGTATCTTCTATTGGCCTGCGATTCACCCGCAAAGGCATTCTTCAGGTTATCCATCGACGACATGGTGTTTCTCCTTTCCTTTTAAGTTATTATAAAATTTACCCACAATGTGAAAATTCCGGTTCACAGACGATTCCTTCATTTTGTAATAATTGCCTGCACCTCCTTACCGCTTCTTTTTCATTCCCTGAAATATAAAACTTTACCAGCGCTTTTAAATGTGTTTTGGGCTTTTCTTCGACCCCGTTATTAAGCAGTTGTTCCTTTTGAAGGATTGTTCTTGTATGCCTGGCTGTTCCGTAATTCCCGTCTATTATACTGATTTTGCTACCCAGGACTCTCACGAATTCTTTTTTTATTAAAATATAGTGAGTACAACCCAGGACGACGGTTGAAATATCTTCTTTGTCTATGGACAAAAACAGATGGGAGAGATACGCTTCTATCTCCCGTCCCTGGGTATGGCCTTGCTCGATAATCTCCACCAGTCCCGGACAAGGAAGCGGAACAATTTCAGAACGATGTTTGTAGTGACGTATCAATTCATTGAATTTTTTGCTCTTTAACGTGAGCGGGGTTGCCATAACGAGGATTTTGCCGTTGAGAGCCAGCTCCACGGCGGGTTTTACGGCAGGCTCCATCCCAACCACGGGGAAAGCGCACATCCTGCGAATCTCGTTGATAGCGGCGCCCGTAGCCGTATTACAGGCGACGACCAGACATTTAATTCCAATAGATGATAGGAATTCAGCAGCCTTTAGGGATAAAGCCCGGACGACATCTTCCGGTTTGTCCCCGTAAGGGGCATTGAGGGTATCGGCAAAATAAACAAATTCCTCATACGGCAGTATCTTGATTATCTCGGCAAGGACGGATATCCCTCCGATACCGGAATCGAATACCCCGATGGGGAGTTTAGCGCTTGGATTGTCCATAAAATTGTATTTTTATTTATTCTGTTTCAAAACTTCATTCACACATAAAATTATGGGCAATGGGCATTCGTCTGCCTGAGCCAAATGCCTTGGACGTCACCTTGATGCCCGGCGCAGCCTGCTGCCGCTTGTATTCGTTTCTATTTACCTTCCTGATGATCTCACGCACTATTTTTTCATCATATCCCATTCGGATGATTTCGTCAACACCCTTTGCGTCCTCCACGTAAGCCTTCAGTATTCCATCCAGGATATCGTAAGGAGGCAGGGTGTCCTGGTCGAATTGATTAGGTTTTAATTCCGCAGAAGGGGGTTTATCAATAGAATTTTGTGGAATAATTTCTCTTTCCCGGTTTATGTACCGGGCCAATTCATACACCATGGTTTTTGGAACGTCCGAGATCAAAGCCAGGCCGCCGCTCATATCTCCGTAAAGGGTGCAATACCCGACGGCCAGTTCTGATTTGTTTCCCGTTGTCAGGACAAGGTAGCCATACTTGTTGGAGAGGGCCATAAGAATATTGCCCCGGATGCGTGCCTGCAGGTTTTCCTCGGTACTATCGAACGGAAGCCCTTTAAATTCAGCTTTCAGGGTGTTCTGATACGTTTCAAATACATCTTTAACCGGTATAATTTTATGGGCAATAGCGAGGTTTCCGGCAAGTTTTACCGAATCATCAATACTTCCCTGTGAAGAAAATTGTGATGGCATGAGCACGCCTACGACGTTATCTTTACCCAGCGTTTGTACAGCCAGTGCGGCGGTAACGGCAGAATCTATGCCTCCGCTGAGGCCGATGACTACTTTTTGAAAACCACACTTTGCTACATAATCCCGAAGTCCCACCAGCAATGCCTTGTGGATGGTTTCTACAGGGGTATATGACTTCGGCTGAGCTTGCACTGCCGGGCTTTCGAGATTAACGATCATCAAGTCCTCTTCAAATGCAGCAGCCTGTGCTATGAGCATGCCCTGTGCGTTTATTACGGTGCTGTTTCCGTCGAAGACAAGGTCGTCATTCCCGCCCACCTGATTCACATAAATGAATGGAACTTTATACTTCACGGCATCGTGGGTAAGCATGCGAAGCCTTATTTTGTCATGCTTTCCAACGGCAAAGGGTGATGAAGAGATATTGATAATGAGGTTAGCCCCGTTAGAAATCAGGCTTTCGATGGGGTCTATTTCATATAAAGGACGCGTCCAGAATTCTTCATCGTTCCAAATATCCTCACAGATTGAGACGCCTAATGTATAATCCATGAATTTTACCGGAGAAATAGCGTATGCAGGTTCAAAGTAACGGCATTCATCAAATACATCGTAAGTCGGCAGGAGCGACTTGTGATGGACGGAAACAATCTTCCGGTCTTGAATAAAGGCAGCCGCATTGTGAACGAGCTTGCCCTGTGGTCGTTTGTTTTTATCGACAAAACCCACAATGGCCGAAATGCCGGATACGGAGCGGGCTATTTTACCTAAAAACTTCAGATTTTCATCGATAAATGCGGGGATATCCAGAAAGTCCTTTGGCGGGTAACCCGTAACGGCTAGTTCCGGGAAGACGACAAGATCGGCGTCCTGGTTCTTAGCACGGTCAATGAACGAGCAGATTTTTTCGGTGTTCTTTCGAAAATCACCAATGGTCGGATTAATCTGTGCCAGTGCAATTTTCATATTATAGTTTTAATTAGATAGGAATAATTTAATATGTGGTGTTGTGTTTGGCAAATAAATTTTATGTTACGTTAATATTTCTCAGCAGCTTTTCGACCTCCTGTCTTTTTGCCTCCAGTCTCTTGCTCTTAATTACAGGATAGGTTTTGGCGTCTTTCAGACGTTTGAAGGGTTCTGAGAGGCGCGCCAGGTTATCGGTTGCTGCGCCCTGGATTTCATGTATCGTTGGCAAATCGTAACATATCTTGCCTTCTTTCATAACTGGCGTCAAAAGGGGAATTCCAGGTATCGTTTCACCTTCAAGCCCGATTACATCACCCATAAAATTGCCGTTTTTATCAGTAGCACGGTACACCTGTTTCTTGCACGGATACGTAAGTTTGTCTTCGCTGAATTTCATCATGGGTATGGTTTCTCCGTTGTGTTCCCGTTCGACTAATTTATATATGCCGCCCAGCGCCGGGGCGTCTTTGGAGGTGACCATCTCAGTGCCTACGCCGAAGGAATCAATAGGTGCGCCGTTCCGGAGCAAATCATCGATACGCTCCTCATTCAAATCTCCACTTGCAACGATCTTGACATGTTGTAATCCCCCGGCATCGAGGATTTTTCTCACTTCCCTGCTCAGTTTCAATAAATCCCCGCTGTCGATACGGACACACTTCAACTTATTGCCGATCAGCGCCGCATGTCTTGCGCCGACCAGGGTATCGTATGTGTCGATAAGGAGGATGGTGTTATCGGGAAATATTTCGTGGAATTTGCGGAACGAGTCTTGTTCATTCTCAAAGGCCATTACCCATGAATGGGCGATAGTTCCGACGGCGGGAATGCCCAGTTTATAAGCTGCGAATACATTTGAAGTGCCGTTGCAACCGCCTATAAAACTCGACCTTGCTGCCAGAACCCCGGCCTGTGGGCTATGGGCGCGGCGCGTGCCGAAGTCTATTACCTCGCGCCCTTTTGCTGCATACACAACTCTTGATGCCTTGGTTGCGATTAATGTCTGGAAGTTTATGGCAGAAAGAAGGTACGTTTCCACAATTTGCGTCTCTATAATAGGAGCGGTGACCCGAAGTATGGGTTCTTCTGCAAAAACAACCGTTCCTTCGGGCACGGCGTGGACGGCGCCGCTGAAACGAAAATTCTTCAGATATTCAAAAAATTTGTGACTTACGTGGTTAAAGACAGGTGACTGCCTTAAATATTGAATTGCCTCTGCTGAAAACTTGATATGGGTAAGATAGTGCAGCGCTTGTTCCAGTCCCGCTGCAAGGAGATAAGAACGGTTTTTAGGCAGGTGGCGAACGGACAATTCAAAGGTTGCGATATCCTGCTTATGCTGGTCAAAATATCCGGCAGCCATGGTAATCTGGTATAAGTCGGTAACAATACCAAGTGAATTTTCTGACAGAAATAAGGATTCCGGTTCTTTCATGTAAATGAATACACTCCTTTCCTGAGTCAATACCACCCGCTATGCGTGAGGTATTGACCCTGCAATATTACTGCTAAATTGCTTCAGGGTCAAGGAAAAGCCATGCATTTCAATGTCATTGTCCGCTATGGCAATAGATTAAAAATATGCATTGTATCTTTTCAGCAGGGCTGTTATCATAGTTAAGTATTTAGGAATTTCAAAGCAGGGGCAGGTTTGAAACCTACATCTACATGATGTTTCGGCGCGTAAGAAAGAAAATTCGCTGTCGAAGGCGACCGAATTTAAAGTCAGAAAGGCGTGAGAGGCATGGGGAATTTAGAAAGTAAAAACATCATGATAACCTCCGGACCTACGAGAGGCTATATAGATGCCGTAAGGTATATGAGTAATAAATCCACAGGCAGACTGGGAACTGCTATCGCAATCGAAGCCCTTAAAAGAGATGCCTGCGTAACTTTTGTTTATGGAACAGGAAGCAGCGCCCCCGACATTGCCTTATTAGGCAAAGATTATGCCCGTCGACTTACGCTGATTGAAATAGAAACAATTGATGACTTGTTGGCGACGATTCAGGAAAAACTGAAAGGTAAATCATTCGATGCCATTGCCCATGCTATGGCGGTGCTGGATTATGCCCCGGAAAAACAGAATGAGGGCAAAATAGCCTCGATTCAAGATATGTTGACGATAACCTTACGAAAAACGCCCAAGGTTATAAAGCAAATACGGACTTTATGGCCGCATGCTTTTTTGATAGGGTTTAAATTAGAGGTAGGTTTGTCGAGAGATGAACTTATCGAGAGGGCGTATGCCTCCATGATAGAAAGCGGGGCGGATGTAGTCGTTGCCAATAATCAGAACGAAATCGACAGAGACAAGCACCGCGCCTATCTCATCAATTCACACAAAGAGATAGAATCGAGGTGTGAGACCAGGCAGGGCATAGCGGGAGATTTAATGGACTTGATAGCAAAAAATTGTAACCGTTAATTCTTTTCTCCGCCTTTACCACTTCTCCTTCCTTACACATAGTTTGCTTTGAGTTTCGCGGTTACGTTGCGTGCGTGTGCCGTATTACATTATAAACATCGGTGGGTTTATTAACGCCCTTTAGCTTTACGTTTTTAATTTCTTCTGTTTCCAGTTTTATATTTTTTATTTCATTCAATGTCCTCGGGGTAATCAAAATCTGGCCTGCCTTCGCCTCAAGCTGTAATCTATGGGCGATATTGACCTGGTGCCCGATGACCGTATAACTCAATTGGGTAGCTGAGCCGATATTCCCCACCGTAGCATATCCGGTATTTATGCCAAAACAAATATCGATATTGCAGCCGTGATCGAGCCAGTGTTTTCGGAGTTCCTGTGTTTTATTACGCATATCTATGGCCATCCTGACAGCTCGCTCGGCATTGTCCTCAAAATTAATCGGATCTCCAAAAAAAACAAGAATGCCATCTCCAATGAATTTGTCAAGTGTGCCTCCGTAAATAAAGATAATTTTGGTCATTTCAGTGAAATATTCGTTTAATAAATTAATGGTATCTTCCGGCTCCATACTTTCAGACGCCTCAGTAAAGCCTTTTAGATCGGCAAAGCATATCGTCAATAATTTTCTGGCATTAATCAGGTATTTATCGCTTCCATTCGAGATGATGCTTTCGGCAATTTGCGGAGAGACGTACCTTTTTAAACGGCTGGTTCTCTGAATTTCTTCTACCTGTTTTTTCACCTTGTTTTCCAGAGAGTGATTGAATTCTTCGATGAGTTTGTTTCGTTCTTTGAGGGTTTCATTGAGCTTAACGTTTTCCACGATATTTTTGTATGATTCTACAGCGCCCGCAACCGTATCGAGCAATTGTTCAGGATCACTGCCCTTAACAACGTAGGCATGTGGCCGAAAGTGCTTGCGGATATCAATCCTTTTTTCCCTTTCGTCATAGCCCGTATGAAAGATGATGGGGATGTACTGATTTTTGGATTTGAGAATCTCAAAGACGTCCAGCCCGGACATGTCCGGCATGTTAATATCCAGTATGACTCCAAAGATGCTGTCGTTAAATTTGTCAATTGCCTCTTTTCCTCCACTGCAAGTCAGGACGTCGTATCCTTCCTCCTCCAGGATAACGGTTGTGGTTTGTAAAATTGAGGGGTCATCATCTACCAGCATGATACAGATTTTATCCGGTATTTCTTGTATCATTTTTTGTCCTTTATGTTTTCGTGATGGGTAATTTAATGGTAAAACTTGTCCCTTCCCCTTCTTTGCTCTTTAAATCAATAAATCCTTCGTGCCTCTGAATAATGTTTAAACTGATGGCCAGGCCCAGTCCGATTCCTTTGGGTTTCGTGGTAAACAGGGGATCAAATATCTTATTTTTAACAGTATCAGGTATACCATACCCTGTATCAGTTATCGTAATGACTAAAAATGTATCTTCTCTTTGTGCAAGGATAGTTAACCAACCGCCGGTCGGCATGGCATCCAGGGCATTTTGAATAAGGTTTATCAATACCTGCTCGATCTGGTTTGCATCGACAGGTATCAGGGGCAGGGAGTCTTCTACCTGGATAACTTTGTTAATTTTTTCAGACATTTTAAATCTTGAAAGGGAAGATTCAATAAGGGAACGAATATTCGTGGGAGATACGGCGGGTTTTGCCGTTCTAGAGAAGCCTAAAAGGTCGTTGACGATTTTTATGCTCCGGTCTGTTTCCTTCTCGATGATTTCAACTAATTGATTTACTTTTTGATCATCGTTTAATCCACGGGTATTTGTGGTTTTCTTTTTTATGATAAAAAGTGCGTTCCTGATGGATCCGAGTGGATTTCTCAATTCATGCCCAACGCCTGACGCCAATTTACCGACCACGGCCAATTTCTCCGAACGTACCAGGCGTTCCTGCGCTTCGTTCAATTGTTCATTTATTTTGACTAATTCTTTATTTGCGTTGGACAGGTTGTTAACATTTTCTCGTAACTGTGCCATAATCTTTTCTTTTTCATCATACGATGCCTTGAGTTCCCTGGTCATCTGATTGAAGTTCATGGACAGTTGCCCAATCTCGTCCCTGGAGCGGATATTTACAGAGCGTGTGAGGTTCCCTTTGGCGATATCAAGGGTAATGCTCGCCATGTGTCGTATGGGAGAAACGAAGTATTTGGTAAGAAAGAACGTAATGCATATTCCTCCCAATACGATACACACTCCCATGGGAACAATGCTTCGCAGAATAATCCTGTGAATTCTTTCATTCAATTTATACGGGGATAAACCGATTTGTACGAACCCTAAAATCTTTTGTTCCGCTTTTACGGGAACTTCTCCCAAAAGTTGCGCTGCAAAAGCTTCTTCAGAAAAGGTCTGCTTCTCAACAACGGGAATCGAAAAATCATAAAAAGTCTCGCCGGAAGAGGTGATTATGCGATGGGTAAGTTGTGCATCCGTACTTTGGTAGTCATGTCTGGTGGGAATTTCTTTCATCTGGACTTTTAGCCACGGCGCTTTCTCTTCGATCATAACGGTTTTAATATTTGATATGCGCCAGTAACCAATTTCCTCTTCCCTGTCGAGCGCCTGGACTTTTTTGACAGGGGCGTCCAGAAATGCCGACTGTGTGTAGTTCATCGCATGTTTGACCTCATTGTCCTGAGCGAGCAGTATAACAAGAGACGTGCCTAATTTTCTTAGCGCCTCTTCCTGTTGTTTTTTTGAATAGATTAAAAAGAAGAGACAACTGAGTATTCCGATAATAATTATCAGTATACCCATAAAGAGGATAAGTTTAGTGCGAAGGCTAAACATGTGATTATAAAATCAAAATATTATGGATATAAAACTACATCCGGATGGGATTGAAAGGATGTCAGATTTATCCCGATTATTTCCGCGGTCTGGGTATTTAAGGTCAACTTCAATTTGTCCGGTTGTTTAATGCCGAGCGAAGTTGTCGTAGGATTGCTCAATAACGTTTGCGCCATTCGGGCTGCCTGACGACCCGTGTAGACATAATCCGGTGAAACCGAAACGAGCGCCCCGGCCTTCACTATTGCATCCGAAGTGCAGAATATCGGCAGGTGATGTTCTAAAAGTGTTTTCGAGATAGCATTGAGTGAGGTCTTTGTAATCACCGTACTATCAGGTATCATCCATAAGGCGTCAATTTTATCGATTATATTTTCTAGCGCCGGTGCGACTTCACTTTCCGATGCGACCTCTTTTTTAATGAAATTAAATTCAAGTTTTTTTATCACGCGGTCAGCCTCCGAGACGATATTCCCGGTCTTTGCAGGATCATAAATGACCCCTACATTTTTGCGTGCGCCAAGAAGCTCTTTGAGAATGGTAAATTGATCTTCCACGGACACCTCTGAAGAAATACCCGTCATATTGGTACCCTCCAGGTTAAATCGCTTGTGATTGATTACCATGCAAAAGATAATGGGGATATCGGTGAATTGCTCTTTTACGAGGGTGGCTGCGAGTATGCCCACAGCCAGGACAAGACTGGGTTTGTGTTTGCTGTCCTTGATATCCTGAATGATTCTTTTGCCTTCGTCTGCATCTCCATTCAGGTTATAGATTGCATTTACGGAGATGTTTTTTCCTTTGCACCCTTCTTCAAACCCCTTAATGGCCTCGTTATAAGCTGCAATTTGCTGGCTTTGAACAATGACGACCGTGTTTTCTTTGGCAAAAATTTGAGGGGAAAAGAATGAGATTTGGGAAAGAAAGGCGAGGATAAACCACAAGGCGGTGAAAATTTGTATATTACGTTTATGAAGGTATTTTTCTATCATGCGTAGAAGATAAGTTTGATGAATCTAAATTATTATCTTATTGTTTTGAAAATACCCGAAGCAGTAACCTTTGTTATTTCAGATGGAATTTGAAATTTTCATGTTTCTGTTTTCATGGTAACGAAAGATTCCTCGATTTATAAATCAAAAAATATGCCATACATTGGTTTTTGTCAATTTGATTTAATCTTAATATTTGTTTGATGGTATGTCAACAGGAGAAAATTGTATTTACAAATTTTTACCAATGAGTTTCAAATTTCTTATTAAAAGGAGGAAGTAGTTCAATTATGTACAAAAATATCAATAATGACCTATTGATTTCTATGTCTGTACTTTTTATATAAAAATTTTTTTTGACAAAAACCACGCTTATGGTATACTTCCCCCCAGAATAAATCGGACTCATTAGGTTTGCATGAAAGAATTGAACATCATTTCAGGAGACTGCCCATGCGCTTTCGGTGGAAAAGTTATCTTTTTTTATCTTTTCTTACCATTTTTTATTTATGCGGTTGTTACGCCCCGCCTGCATTCAAACCGGTCACTACCGTGAAGCCTCCCAAAAAAGTAGAACCTTACATCGTCCGTCAGCTGGATCGTTATTTCGTACGGGACTGGAAATACATTGTCGTTCATCACAGCGCCTCGCCAACCGGCTGCGCCGCTGAATTTGATAAATATCACCGGGAGAAAAGGGGTTGGGAGAATGGCTTGGGGTATCATTTTGTGATAGGGAATGGGCATGGTTCTGGTGATGGAGAGATTGAGATAGGCAGTAGATGGATAAATCAGATAGATGGCGCTCATGCCGGTGTGCAGGAATACAATCATTACGGCATTGGAATATGCCTTGTGGGAAACTTCAATGAAAGCTATCCCACAGCGGCTCAAATGGCTTCGCTTTCGACATTAGTAGGGTATCTCCAGGACCGGTGTCGTATCCCTTCCGAAAATATAATTATGCACAGACATTTCAGAGAGACGGAATGCCCCGGAAGAAATTTTCCCTATTATAAATTGCTTGCGAAAACCGTTCGATGGTAGTTTCTGGCAGGTTGACAGCAACTTCGGAATTCTTTAGTATCAGGACTAAATGATACCTCTCCGTGATCGAAATCCGTCGGGTACCTTTCCGTTTGTTACCGTTAGTATTATTCTTTTAAACGTCCTTGTTTTTCTTTTCGAACTCTCCTTAGGACGACGCCAATTAGATTCCTTCTTCTTTCAATTTGGCGTTATTCCCGTCAAAGTATTCTATTCCGCAGATATCCCCGGTTCCACTTTTGTAAATACCTATTTTCCTTTTCTCAGTTCTATGTTTCTCCATGGAGGGTTCATCCATCTCATAGGGAATATGTGGTATTTGTGGATTTTTGGGGACAATATCGAGGATAAACTCGGTCGTTTTAAATTTACTCTATTTTATCTCGTCTGCGGGATTGGCTCTGCCGTTGTGCATGTCTACTTCAACAGTCAATCAGGAATCCCCTGTGTCGGGGCAAGCGGGGCAGTCGCTGGAGTGCTGGGCGCATATATGGTTACCTTTCCGAGGGCGCGGGTGCTTGTTCTTATACCCCTGTTTATTGTCTGGGAGATGATCGAATTGCCCGCAATTATTGTGCTGGGGTTTTGGTTTCTTGTTCAGTTTTTTAGCGGTGCTGCATCCATTTCTTCGGCTCATGGCGGGGGTGTGGCGTGGTGGGCGCATATCGGGGGGTTTGTTTTAGGCATTATCCTCATAAAAGTATTTCCCAGGTCGAAGTATCGCTTTTAGCAAAAATTTACGATTATTTTGTGTCTTCCGGTATTCCTTCCATTTCTTCCAGTTTCCCTTCGGCGATCTCTTCTTCCAGTTTTACTACCTCACGGAAGGCAATCCCTTCCCGCCAGAGAAAGAAAAAACCCATGAGTGTGGAAGGAAGGATGCTGATGGCCCATAAAACAATAGCATAGCTTTGAGCCGCTGTCGTTTGTATTCCAAAGATATCCAGTGATTTCAGGACGGCTATGTGGAATACACCGATGTATCCGGGCGCCTGGGGCAAGGCAACTGCCAGCGCTAAACAGATAGCAACTAGACATGCACCCACGAATGGGAGATGCATGTGGAAGGAGAACCCGAGGAGGTATATCTCCGCGCCGCCAAGAACCCATATTATAAGGGAAAGCCCCATCATCCATACCGTTTGCGGTTTGTTTTCCAAAATTTTTAAACCATGCACAAAGGAATCATACAGCCCGAAGATTTTATCTTTGAGTTTATGCGGCAGGAAGAAGCACATCATGGAAAGTACTTTTTTGAAGAAATCGGGTTTGATAACGATCAAAAAAAGGGAGACGATGGTGAGCACTCCTGCCGCGGCGAATACCTCGGTCCATTTTTTCAGGGAAGGGATAATCGATTCTTTGATGGTGTTTGCCTCATGTGCAGAAAGCGGGACAACGGAGTCGTGATGAGCAGGATGCGGCAGCAAGGCAATAACGGCCACCGTAAATATGATAAGCCCCAGCATGTCAAATATCCGCTCTACGATTACGGTAGCAACGGAGGTTGAGAATTTTACATTTTCCTTCTTATACAAAATAAATGGCCTCAGTGCCTCTCCCACACGGGCAGGAAGTATATTGTTTGCCATGAAACCGATGCAGGTGATGGACAACAAATTTAACACGGATACCGGTTTAATATGAGATAATAAACCCTGCCACCGAAGCGCTCTTACGACGTAAACCAGGAGGGTTAAAATGAGCGTGGGGATAACATACCAGTAATTTGCTTCCTTTAAGGCGTATTTAAGGAGCGACCAGTCGATCTTTCTGACAAATAACCATGAGCAAACGATGCTGAGGATAATGCTCAAGATAAATATGATGTTTTTTTTGTTAAATTTCATGGTGACCTTTCAAGAAAAATAAGGTTTCAGGTACTGGCCGGTATAACTTTTCCCTATCCGCGCTATGTGTTCCGGCGTACCGCATCCAACAATAAACCCTCCCGCATCGCCGCCTTCGGGTCCCAAATCAATAATATAATCGGCAGACTTGATAATGTCCATGTTATGTTCCACGATGATTAAAGAATGTCCTGCCTCAACCAGTCTCTGAAAGCACGTAAGCAATTTTTGAATATCATCAATGTGGAGGCCGATCGTGGGTTCGTCGAATACAAAGAGCATGGTGTCGGCGCTTTCCTGTGCCATGTACGTGGCAATCTTGAGTCTTTGTGCCTCCCCGCCCGATAAGGTGGTGGCGGGCTGGCCTAACCGCAAATAGCCTAATCCCGTATCCTGAAGGAATTTCAATCCCCTGGTAATCCTGGTTGATTCGCGGAAGAAGGCAATAGCCTCATCCACGGTCATTTCAAGAACCTGGTGGATGTTTTTGTTTTTGTATTTTACATCGAGTACCTTTTTATTGAACCGTTTTCCGTTACACTTGTCACACGTGACGTAGATGTCCGCAAGAAATTGCATGTCAACACGAATGTATCCGGCGCCCTCGCATTGTTCACATCTGCCTCCGACCACATTGAATGAGAAAGAACCGCTATTCAGATTGTGCATCCTTGCATCCCGTGTTGAAGAAAAGAGTCTTCGAATCTCATCAAATACTTTTACATAGGTGATGGGATTAGAACGCGGGGTGCGTCCGATAGGGGACTGGTCTACAAGGATAACGTCGTTAATAAACTGTACCCCGTCGATAGTTTCATATTTTCCAACGAATCCCGTGTAACCTTCCTTCTTCTTTTTGATCGCTCCGTAAAGGGTATCTTGCACGAGTGTGCTTTTCCCCGACCCTGAAACTCCTGTTACGCACACCAGCATGTTGAGGGGAAACGTAACGTCTATACCCTTCAGATTGTTTTGTGACGCCCCCTGTAATACAATGGCATTACCTGTAGATTTTCTCCGTTTGGAAGGTATTTTAATTGCTTTATTACCTTTTAGATATTGTGCCGTAAGCGAACCGTTGCGCGCAGGTAAATTCTTAAATGACCCATGATAAACAACCGTGCCGCCATTTTCGCCCGCACCCGGCCCAAGGTCGATGATCTCGTCGGCAGCGCGGATGACCTCTTTATCGTGCTCTACGACAACAACGGTGTTTCCGATGTCACGCAAACGTTCGAGTATCTGGATCAACCTGTCAGTGTCCCTTGAGTGGAGTCCAATGCTGGGTTCATCCAGTATGTAAAGGGTATTTACCAGCGAAGAACCCAGTGACGTTGTAAGATTGACCCGCTGGGACTCGCCGCCAGAAAGTGTGCGGGTCATACGGTCTAAGGTAAGGTATTCCAAACCTACCTTGATCATATAGTCTAATCGTTTTTTGATTTCTTGCAAGAGCAAATGGGCAATGTTCTTTTCATAATCAGTAAGCTGAAGTCCCTCAAAAAATCGGTAGGCATTATCGACCGTCATGGTGCAAATATCCGATATATTTTTACCGTCAATCAAGACGTTCAGCGCCTGACTTTTCAACCGCTTTCCGTTGCACGTCTGGCATACGTTGTACCCCCGGTATTTACTCAGGAAAACACGGACGTGCATCTTGTATTTTCGCTGTTCCAGCCATTGAAAAAAGTCAGAGATGCCGCAGAAATCTTCCGTGCCTTCCAGAATCAATTTTGCCTGTTCTTTTGTCAGCTTGCGAAATGGGACGTTTAAGGGAATATTATATTTGGATGACGCCTTTTTAAGCGATTCATACATCGAAGAGTATGTGGGCGTATTCCACATGGCGATAGCCCCATCGCTCAACGACTTTTCTTTATCCGGTATGACGGCATCCATATCAATATCAATCGTGTGCCCAAAGCCCTGACACCTGGGACATGCGCCAATCGGATTATTAAACGAAAATAGCGCAGGGACAGGTTCCGGGTACTCAATTTTACAATAACTGCAAAAGAAATGTTTGCTGTATTTGAGTTCGACCCATTGCGAATCCTGAATAGCGATAGGGTTGCCTTTTATACGCGCCCCTGTATTAACAGAGGGTTCCTGAATATGGTATAGTATACTTAAATGCCCGGAACCCAGCCGATACGAAGTTTCCAGGGCATCCACAAGCCGTTCCTTGATGACGTCCTTGACAACCAGCCGATCGACGATCCCGGAGACAGACTGTGCGGAAAGGACATCGATATCTTTTGTTTCGGATGTAATATCCACGATGTTGCCATCAACCAGTATCCTTACCAATCCACGTTCTTTGAGGAGATTGATTTGATTTTGACTCGAAACTTTCTGGCTGACGGTGATGGGAAATGTAACCAGGAATTTTGTGCCTTCAGGTAACGTCAGGACGGCATCAACGATGTGAGAAACCGTATCGATTTGCACCTGTCGTTTGCAGGAACTGCAATAGGTTTTGCCTATCCTCGCAAACAGCAACCGCAGGTAATCATTAATCTCTGTAGCAGTCCCGACAGTTGAGCGCCTGTTCTTGACAGGATTTTTCTGCTGGATGGCTATGGCAGGAAGAATGCCTTCGATGTGGTCTACGTCAGGCTTGTCCATCTTTTCCAGGAACTGGCGTGCATAAGCTGAAAAGGATTCTATATATCGTCTTTGCCCTTCTGCAAAGAGGGTATCGAATGCAAGGCTGGATTTGCCCGACCCGCTGACCCCGGTGACCACCACCAGTTTTTTATGAGGGATTTCAATATCGATATTTTTTAAATTATTCACCCGTATACCGCGGGCGATAATAGACTTTTTCATAGTAAAAAAATTAAAGGAGAAACGGAGAAAAGGGGGAAATGGAGAAAAATCAAACCCATTTTCGAAAGATTCTGAGTTTACTATAAAAACAATTTTTTCTTTTCCCTTTTTTCATTAATCTCTTCTCCTCTCTGACTCCACCCTCCTTACATCAATCGTAAAATCAGCAAAATTTACTAACAAGCCTATTTCTTTTTTCATCGCTTTTAGATATGATCGTACCTGTGCGTAATATTTTTTGTTTAAGTCTTCTACTGTTTTGAGTTCTACCACAATTTCATCTTTGACTATGATTTTTTCGGTTAATTTCCCGCCTCTCCATTTCTCCACTTCTCCCTTTCTCCTTTCTTACACAAAATAATAATAGTACCATTTTGTCATTCTGCGGGCTTGTCCTGAGCGAAGTTGAAGGAACTAGAACGACCGAAGCATCTCAATTATCGAAATTCCAAGTCATTAAATATAAGATTTTCACGCCCTATTCTCAAGATAATTCTAACACTGTCACTGGATAGGAGAGGAAACCCAAAACCTCAAAAATCGTTTGGCAAATACAAAGGGTTTATCAATAATGGCGGTGTAAAAGCCTAAAAACCACATCTTTTAGGGCGATAAAGTTTGTAAAACAAAAGGGATTCCGGTGTCTTCACCCAGAGTTGTTATATCCGCATTGCAGAATAATGGGGTCTTGTTTCTTGATTTTCAAAAGGAAGCGGAGGAAGAGGTTTATTCTGGTTAGGAGAGATATGTGCGATTCCTAAGGTTAAAGATGCCTGGAAGAAACGCACAAGCTACAATCATTGGCGATTCAGATGCTTCGCGCGAAACCTGTCTTGTTGCTGAAAAGATTGGCTTGATGCTGGCAAAACATGGCATGGCATAATAAGCCTGATTCTGGCCTTGCTGCATATCCCTAAGCTACCGTTAAGCGCACAATTTAAGCTGGATTGAGGTTATTCAAGCTTTTTTAAGGTAATACAAATTCGTGTTCGGGATGTTTGACGCATAACACCGGGCAGGGAGCTTTTCTCACGACCTTTTCTGCCGTACTCCCAAGCAGCGCATGGGTAATTCCCGTCCGGCCATGCGTAGCGATGGTTATCAAATCTACGTCATATTTTTTGGCGGCCTTGATAATTTCTATGAAAGGCGTTCCCCGCACTACGATATTTTCAATCTTTATCTTCTCAAGGAATCGTTTGGGTATGAGGTGGTGAATATTCTTTTTGGCTTCCCGCTCCATGTCGTCGTATATCTTTGATACCGGATAAGTCATCCCCCCCGTCCCTATAGGAATGTTCAGCTTGGGAATTACATGCAGGACGTAAAGTTTCGCCCCACGTTCAGCGGCAAAATCCAGTGCGTATTTTAAGGCATGTTTCGCATTGGCTGAAAAATCGGTGGGGAATAGAATTCTTTCTATTTTAATCATGAAATTGACTCCTAAGTAAAGATATAATGAGGCGTTATATAAACCTCAAACCGGTAAAAAACGGTAGAAACTCTTGCTTGTCCAGATGCCCGATACACGATGCAGGGCAGGAAGCACTAAACCGCCGGTTCTTTATCATGCATCGTGTATCCGCCTCCCCAAAATTGGCTCATTTGTGCAATAAACCGAAGGAACAAATATTGTTACTTTACCGCCTCCACTCTACACGCATAAACTTTGCATTCTCGTGTTTTTTGTATTCCACTTCGCCGCAGTATGCCTTGAACAGAATAGACCCTATACGCTGAGCCAGTTTGGCTGATGTGGTAAGTATCTCGATCTCGCCTTTCTTTTCGTTAATCTTCATAATCCTTTTTAAAGGGTTATATGTCTTCGAACGTGTATCCTCGTTGTGAATCAGATTCAGAATTTCCTGTTTGTGCTCTTTCAGAAAATCGCCCTTCAGCGTCACGACGCCGTTCGGGACGTTTTCCTGCGTCTTCTTACATGCCGGGCAGGTTACCCAGTTGATGTCTTTCAATTTCTTTTTCTGTTCATAAAGCTTGGCATCGAGGAACCATTTTTTATTGTGATAAACGGCCGTACAATCTTTACAAATAGCAATCCCCGTAAGTCCCTTCCCCTTCGGTGGCATATATGGATCGTTCTCTGCATAAACTTTATCTCTTTTATGTGATGGTCCATACCCAATTTCTCTTGGCACTTTCATTCTTCTCATTTCTCCTTTCAAAAGACACGATTAAACTTCCCGCAGATATCCAGCGCATAGTTTCTGGCTTTATAACCTGTTGGCGGCTTCCACAAATTCTCTAACTAACCTTTACTGGAATTTTCTTTATTTTTGATTTTTCTGATTTCGGTAAGGTAATTTCTAAAATTCCTTTCTTGTATTCCGCCTTCACCTGTTCGAATTTTACCGACGCCGGCAACCCGACAGACCTGGAAAAACTTCCGTAGCTTCTTTCAATAAAGTGGTAATTCTTTCCCTTCTCTTCCTTTTCGGATTTCTTTTCGCCTTTGACCGTTAAGGTGTCGCCGCTGACCGAGATGTCAATATCCTTTGGCTCGATTCCGGGGACTTCCACCTTTACGAGGATGTTTTCTTCTGTTTCAGAAACATCCAGAGGGGGCGTCAAACCCATTCCTGCGGCGGCTCCTCTTCCCGTGAAATTCTCAAAGAGTTTATTCATCTCGTCCCTGAACGAACCCAAAATAGGTAAGTATGGCCATTTCATCATTTCGGATGACATATAGTTCCCTCCCCTAAAAATACATGATAAAATATTTTTCCCTTACTGAAATTGTAGAGACAGGTTTAAAACCTGCCTCTACTGATAAACATGATAATCAATATCCGGAAATATATTATCTTTCCCTTCTATCTCAGAGAGCCATGCGGCATCGATAGTGTTGGCTCGAATATCATCATACAACCGGGTAAAACGGAAGAGGTGTTCTTTCGTCCTCTTTACCGCATATTCTACCATCGTGCCCGTTTTCATAATAAATGCCCAGTCGCTGCTCTGTGCAAGCAGGAGTTCCCTTGCCGCCTGGTTGAGCGCCCGGTTTTTTAGTGCGTTTCCGTTTGTATCCGAAAATTTTTGCGACAATTCTACCATACGTTCGGCCGCTTTGTGGAGATGCCGGTAAATCCAATCATTGCTGCCATTCAGCCAGTATTCATTATACCCTTTATATCCCCAACTCGAAAGAGACGGCGTGGAAACCTGGTTCACGGGATGCATTTCGAGGAATTCCATCGGGGTAATCAGCGATAGGGTTTTTTGGTCAAAGGCAATCTTCCTGAACAGGAAATTGATCCAGTCCGGGCCTTCGAACCACCAGTGCCCGAAGAGTTCTGCATCGTAAGGCGCAACAACGATGGGTTTGCGGTCCATGATCGAGGCGAGGTGTTCAATCTGTTTCTCTCGATTGAACATAAAATTTCCCGCGTGTTCGGCAGCTTTATCCTGCGCCCTTTCCGGCGAGTAAGGTTCTTTGTGATCCGTCTTGCCGGTAATCCGGTAATATTTTATGCCGACGTTGGTGCGTTTGCCGTCTCCGTGGAGATAGGGTCGTATATAATCGTAATCAAGGTCAAAGCCTACGTCACGATAAAAATCACGATAGAAGAAATCACCCGGATACCCTTCCTTTGAGCTCCAGACCTGCCGGGAGGATTCCATATCCCTGCCAAACGCTGCTACGCCTGTCGGACAGTAAATAGGGGCGTAGTTGCCATATTTCGGCCTCGAAGAGGCAAAGAGAATTCCATGTGTTTCGGTAATAAAAAAACGAATGCCGGCATCCTTGAGCAGTTGGTCTGTACCCGGTTCATAGGCGCATTCAGGCAGCCATATTCCACGCGGCTTTCTGCCGAAATGTTTTTCGTAATGTTGTACCGCCACGTTGATCTGGGCGCGCATGGCATTTACATTGTTATTCATCAGGGGCAAATAGCCATGGGTCGCTCCGCAGGTTATCACCTCCAGCTTGCCCATATCCTGGAATTTTTTGAAGGCGTTGATGATATTCCGGTGATATTTTTCCGCATAGACGTATCTGGCATTGGTAAAATGCTTATAATACATCTGCGCAAGGCGATTGAATTCCGGTTGGTGTTTTGTCCTTTCGGTCTCTTTTTCCGAAAGTTGAATCCGCTTTTCGACATATCGGATATAGCGGGATTGCAAAAGTTCATCAGTGAGCATTGATATCAGCGGGGGAGTCAGAGACATGGTTATGCGGAAATTGATACCTTCGCCGATCAGTTTGTCAAAGACGTCGATGAGAGGAATGTAGGTTTCGGTAATTGCCTCAAAGAGCCAGTCTTCTTCCAGAAACTCATGGTATTCCGGATGACGGACAAACGGCAGGTGCGCATGCAAGATTAACGACAGGTAGCCTTTTTCCATAGAATTATTTTTCAAAATATGTAATATACCGCAAAGGGCGCGAAGAACACAGAGAAATGCGTATTCCTCCCCCTGTCCCATAAGCGCTAATGTAAAATTACGGATTAATTTAATCGTATAATGAATAACAAATATCGAACAAGGAATTTCGAATTACGAAGTTTTCTTATCCTTTGACATTCATTATTCCTTGTTCGGTATTCGATATTGGACTCCCTAGACCAGTGAAATGAACATTTTGAACTGGACTCATTTGTAAGGATAAATTTTCTATAAAGATTTTAAACCACCCGAAGATTCCGGTGAAGATACACCCTCTTTGAGCGTTTCCTGCCAGTTCGTACGCGCCCTTTCAAACACCGATTCACTGATGCCGCGCCCCATCGGAACGTATGCCTTTTCGTAAAGCTCCTTAATGCACATCCACTCTTCATCCACTACCCCGGAAACGCCCATGCGCGGTGTCCTGACAATGTTCGATCTGGAAAGGACACGAAACGTTCCATCGGGCGCAAGAAACCCGATATCCACACAAAACGACCTGTTCGGCTCGCCTGCGTGAATATACCAACTCCGTGCTCCGCCCGTTACTTCAATGTCAAAGTATTTGTGGGCGTTGTAGCCATTGAAGATAATATCCGTAACGTCATAGACCCTCAATATGGTTTTTGCTCCCTCTGCAAGGGGTATCAGGGTATTCCGGGCGCTATCGATAACGTCCTGTCGTAACTCCCAGTAGGTAAACAACCATTCAGGGTCTCTCACCATCAGGACAATCCGGTTGTCTCCGTAAGAATCCGGGAGTTCAGGGATTTGCATGGCATATACGACCTCTTTTGTTTCAATCTTCTGCTGAGGTTCTTCCTGCCTGACGGACGGCGCTTCAGGAGCGACAGGCCATTCATCTTCGCCGGTGACGCCCCATTCTTGTTGGGTAGCCTGTTCTCTGGATGCGTCTGCCAGGCCGAAAAATCTATCCCACGTTAAGGCGACAAGTCCTTTTATCTTCTTCCACACGATCTCACAGAGCGCCTTGAAGATCTCAAAGGTAAGCAGGAAGATTTCTTTAACAATATCTTTATCCATAAGTTTTATTTTTTTACCCACCCCTCATCTCCTCCCAGGAGGGGACTTAGGGGTGGGTTCCCTCTCTGTAGGGAACTCCTCAAATTCCCCTCTTGAGAGGGGTAGGGGGGTGTTTATTTTAAACAATTGCAAGATACAGACTTAACAAAAGCACGGAATGCTTTGAAATTATACATGAAATAACGGCAAGCGGTCAACAAAATTTAGAAGGTCGAAACCGTACAGAAGGCTTTTACACGTTCTAAATCTTATATTTGGCTTGACAAAATCTTTTTGTTAAGTAATAATCTCGCCTGAAGCGCAACAAAGATAATCAACAGAAAGAGGCGGCTTGCATGTCGCGTTACGGCAAAGGCCGGATAATTAGGAGACCTTGTGTTTATGATAAAACAAATCCTTGTTCCCACTGATGGTTCTGAAAACAGCCTTACTGCTGCAGATTATGCCGTAAACCTGGCGCGTTTGTTCAACGCTACTATCCGGGGGTTGTTTGTCAAAGACGTCAAGATACTGACCGGCCCGTTAATCCACGATATTGGAACGAGCATCGGCGGAATGGTTCCGTACGGAACGTTTAATCAAACCATTCGGGAGATATTGGAATCGCAGGCCGATGCGGCCTTGAACCAGGTGGAAGGAAAATGCACCCAGGCAAAGGTAACGTTTGCCCGCGAAATACGCGAAGGGATTGTGAGCCGTGAGATCATTAAATCTGCCGATGACTGCGACCTGGTTGCTATGGGTAAGATGGGGGCGCACGCCGAATGGCGTGATGTATTTCTCGGCACCAATGTCGAATTTGTGGTGCGGCAGACCCATAAACCAGTCCTTATAACATCATCCGAATACAAACCTTTCCGAAAAATGCTGGTCGCCTATGACGGAAGCTCCTTTGCGGACAAAGCATTGCGGAGCGGCGCTGAAATAGCGCAGGCCATGAAATTGCCCATAACGGTGGTCTGCGTGGCTGATAAAAAAGAAGAAGCCCTGCAAACGCTGTCAAAGGCAAGGACATTTCTAGAAGACTATAAACTTACCGTTGATATCGTTGCAAAAGGGGGAAGCGATCATGCAGGCGGTATCCTGGAAGTATGCAATGACGAGGATAGCAAATTTGATATACTCGTCATGGGCGCCTATGGACATTCCAGGCTTCAGGAGATGATTTTAGGGAGCACTACGGTAAGAGTCATGAGGTCCACAAACTGCTCGATCCTGCTGTGCCGCTAAACTGCGTGCTCAGGAATTTCAAAATTGCTTGTTCCCAAAAGCGTTAACTTGAGAAAGAACCATAGCATTTTAAGGCAAAATATCGAATGCAGAACAAGGAATATTGAATTTCGAAGGAAAACAACCTAATAATTCGACATTTTCTGTTCGATATTCGACATTCAATTGCATTTAAATTGAATTAACTTCTTGAGTTAACCCGACTTTCGCAATTCGAGCCTAAAAAAAGTTATTTTTAGGCATAAATTGCTCTGAAACTCTTGATATTAAAGGGGTGAGTTCTTCAAAATGGGCTGTAGTGCCGACCTACCCTATTGACACG
>Ga0233425_10000618_pt1 | contig 90244 bp, 82 predicted proteins | sample Watercolumn_Towu_2_FD_181712 | JGI IMG/M metagenome (GOLD analysis project Ga0233425, IMG submission 181712) | Freshwater microbial communities from Lake Towuti, South Sulawesi, Indonesia - Watercolumn_Towuti2014_140_MG | ecosystem: Environmental > Aquatic > Freshwater > Lake | place... | reverse complement strand
TTCACCGTGTTTATTTTCAGCCTGGTAGAGATCTAGATACTCATTTAATAAAGCCATCATATCTTCTTGGGAATAAATCTTCTCGAGCTCTTTGCCCAGTTGGGGATGGCGGCCCAGTTTGCCGCCAACCAGGACGCGGAATCCTTGAACATTCTCCTGCAGGGTACCGGTGGGACAAACGGGAATGCACTGGCCGCAGGAGAGGCATTTTTCGAAATCGATAGTTGGAGCTTCATCGGATTCCTCCAGTTGAATCGCCTCTTCTTTGCAGGCCTCGATACAGGCCCGGCATAGGCTGCAGGACTCTTCGGTCACCTTGGGACGTTTGGCCCCAATGAGGCCGAAGTCAACAATCTGGGGACGGGAACAGGCATTGGGACAGCAGGAGAGAGAGACCCGGAAGTCGTGGTGCAGTCTCAAGGGGCCTTGGACCCGACTCTTCAGAAAGGTTCGGAGATCCCTTTTTTGAAGTTCTTGCTCCAGGGTTTTATCTATGCCGGGGCATTCAACGGCCCGATTGGGGCAGTCGGTCAGTCCGAAACAGGTTTCCACCTGAAACCCTTTGACCTCCTGGTCCATATCCTTCAAAAAACGCTTTTTGCTCTCCTGCACATGTTGGATGGTCACTAAAGGGCTGCCGGCCCTTTCGGCCTCTTCTTCGACTTTCTTTTTAACCCGCTTTCGAACAAAAAAGGGTACCCGGGAAACCGCTTCTTCGGCTTCTCTGCTCCATTTCATGTCTTACTCCCTCAACAGGTTGCTGATAAAGGCCCATCTACTGCGTTGCCCTTATTCCTCGTCATTGCGGCGTACTTCTCTGTACGCCTCACTCCTCGGAATTTCGGGCGTCTTGTATCTAGACCTTTTTGATCAACCTGTAAGTAAGAGTTTTTTACCATTTTTTTGTTCAATGGACTCTATTCGATAAAAACGATCCAAATATATCGTTATGGGGTAAATGTCATAGCCCTATAATAATCATCTGGTTATTTTCCTTGGGTCAATGGCTATTCGATCATCTGCGCCTTTTTTTGACCTGATCGGCGGTGATGGGAGCCCCTTTGTTCGACCAGGCCTGACGCACATAGCTGATTATGGCCGCCATTTGCTGGTCATTAAAGTTTTCTTTCCAGGTGGGCATCTGGCCTAACTTTCCTTTTCGGCCGTTTAGAACCGTGTCAATGATCTTGGTAGGGTCCCCGACCACGAAGGGATTTTTGTCCAGGGCCGGAAAGGCTGCCGGCAGGCCCTGACCATTGGTTCGATGGCAATCGGCGCAGTTGTTCTCAAAGAGTGTTTTGCCCTCCTGGAGCCTGTCCGCCCCATGGGCCGGGAAGGAAAAAAGGCTCCAGAAAACATAAGCACTAACAATCGTCATTATGGTCTTCATCGGAAAGCTCCTTCCATAAATAAAGGTGAAAATGAAAACATCCCCTTCCAAGGAGGAGAGGGGATGTTTTCAGCGAATAAAGAATATGGTTTAAACGTTACACTATTTTTTTGTTGGCTTGGCCGACGTCGCCATGAGCATTTGCTGGATCCCAAAAGGATCTTTGAATTCAAATTCCGGACGGAATTTAAGTTTTTTGACCCCTCGGTTGTCGGTATATTTAGCCAATTCCAAATTGATGTTGGCCGGCACATCGACCCCGGCCTTGGCCAACGCCTGCCTCAGGAAGGCCTCGCCTCGCATGGCCATGGCAATGGCATCGCCGCAGATCCGGCCGGCTTCCGAAGGATTATGAAAGCCCACGGAATTTTCAGCCCCGATATAGATGACCCGATACATGGCCTCTTCATACCAATTTTTGGCTTGCTGATAAAGGGAATCGTCGATTTTTTTGCCCTGTTCCTGGGCCTTATGGACGGTTTCAAACAGCTTGGCCGTTACGGCCGCGGCATATCCGGCCCGGTTCATAAGGGAAACGGTCCGGTCCTGTATGGCCGTGACCTGTTCCTTCAGCCATGCCGGAGTTTCGGTATGACATTGCTGGCAGGCCCTAAAATCGTTTTTCATCGGGCTCATGACATTATGGTCGGAGATCTTGTTGGCGCCTACTTTGGTATAAGGCATATGGCAGTCGGCACAGGCTACGTTGGCCTTCCAGTGGACGCTGTTATAGCTGAAAAATTCATATTCCGGGTGGCGAATGAATCCCAGTTTAAACCCGGTGACATTCTGTTTCCATTCCAGGTTGGCCGGATTACTGCGGATGACCTTGATAATGTTTTCCACCGAAATATTGTTTTCCTTGCTTCCCTGCCAGGGGAAAAAGACATCGGTCGATTTCATTTCGGCATCTTTGGGGATGACATAGGTCACATGGCACTGGGCACAGACCAGACTGCGAAGCTCCTGACGGCCCAGCTTACCGGGGTCCTTACCTATATCGGTGAGGGCCTTCTTCAGGGTCCAGCGGGCCAATTGGGGATTGAGGGTTTTATTGTCGTGGCAATCGGCGCAGGCTACCCCAAGTTTTTGGTCTTTGGCCGGGATTTTACTGTGGACTTCCAGATAGGGCAATTTGTAATAATTGGGGCCCATTTCCTTTTGCAGCTTCGGGGCATAGGGGGTCTTACAGGTCAGGCAGACCCCGCCGGCCTTAAGCCGAGAGGGATCAACCTCCAGCTGATCAATGACCATGTAATGATGCCCGCGGGATTCATTGTATTCCACGCCGAATCCCCAGCCGTTGAAGAGGAGGGGCATATAGGGAAACTCGCTTAATTTATCATAAATAACCTTATCCGTATCGTAGCCCTTTTTGTATTTACTTTTTCCCTCCGGCCGGGGATCCTGGGTCTTGAGCCAGGATTCGTATTCCAGAGGGTAAGCCTTCCCCCAATTGGCCGGATCAAAATCACCATCGGCGATCGCTACGGTTTTAACCGGCTCCGGCTTCGAGGGGGAGCAGGCGTAACAGATCAGTCCCCCGGCGATCAGTATCAGGGCAATTAAAAAAATGTGTTTATTTTTTTTCATATGGACCCTCCTCTTTGGGATCAATAAATTAATTCAGGGTATCAATTCCACCGCTTCGGGTATGGGATAAGCGGCGATGGCATTCCCAACACTTTCGATCGGTCATGTCAGTCCTCGAGATGGTTTCTTCATGACACCGCTCGCAGTTGGCCTTGGCAATCCTAGCCCCCCGATCGGTGAGGCGAATATTTTCGGGGACCCGCCCGGAATAAAAGATAAAGGTGTCCCACATACCGGTCAGGCCCTTCCAGGTCAGATGGTCGATGATTTGATTATTGGGCAGATGACAGTCAATGCATTTGATTCGGCGATGAGCCCCCTGATGCCGCCAGGCCTCGTATTCGGCCTCCATGACATGGCAGCTGGCGCAGAATTCTGGGGTTCCGGATGTGGCGTATAATTTGGGCGGACCGAAGGAGACGAACAATCCCCCGGCCAGGCCGATTATGATCACTATTCCCAAGAATGACCATAATCTTTTTCCTTTAGGAAGGTTCATAGGTTACCCCTTAGTTAAGGGTTTAATGCTCAGGGGACTCGAGTTAAATACTAACTTGTTGAAATTATTTTCTGAAGAGAAGATTTTACAATTTAGACGAAGCAAATCTATCATATATTTTATCAAATTCTTTGACTTAAGTCAAAGAATTTTATTCTATTCCCGATTAATCCGAAAATAAGCTTTGGAGTCGATCAAAGCTATTTTCATGGTTCGTGGTGTCACGTCCCTGATGGGACATGACGGATTGGTTCGAAAAAACCCAGGCAACTAAAGGTAATCCGGGAACCATTTCTGCTTTCCGACGTATTCCATTTCAGCCAACTGGTCAGAATAGGAACAGCCATATATATGAAATATTACGAAATCATCATAATCGCCCGGGAATGATTATTCCGAGAGACAGGCCCAGGCGCAGATAAAGCAGAATAGCAAACGAAAGAAAAAAAATCCCCAAAACCACCCAATCTTCCTTTTTCATCTTTGGTTCATAGTAAAAGGTCCGCTTAGAACCGGGATCGAACCCTCTGGATTCCAAAGCCATGGCCAGGGTGTTCGTCTGGTGAATGGCATAGATAAAAAGGGGTACGGCCTGGGGGATGAATTTACCCAAGCGTTTGAAGATGTTCCCGGATTCAAGGTCAAGACCCCTGGAAACCTGGGCCTGGATAATCGTAGCCCCGGCACCGACAAAGGTGGGCACCAGCCGCAAAGCCGTAGATAAGGCAAAAGCCACCGGATAAGGAATCCCCATTTGGATCAGACCGTTAGTCATCTCTTCATTTCTGGTGGTGGAAAGAAAGACCAGGCCGATACCGACAAAGGTCGCCAGGCGCAAGCCCATGGCCAGGCCATAAAGGAAAGATTCCCGGCTGATGGCCAAAGGACCCCAAGCCCACCAGAGGTTCCGGCCTTGGGCAAAAAAAGGCCAAAGAAGGGCACTGAATAAAATCAAGAGAAGAAGAATAAAACGGAGCCTCCAGAAATTCGAGAGGGACTTAGACCAAAAGGCCAACCCGACTATTCCCATACTGATGAAGGCCAGATAAAGGGGGTGATTAAAGCAAAGACAGCATCCAAAAAGGAACAAGGCCGAAACCAGCTTGGTCCGAGGATCAAGACGGTGCAGGGGCGTATTATGGTCTAGGTAAAGGAAGATGTTCATTACTTTAAAAAGTCTGTTCGGCGTTCGGTGTTCGGCGTTCGGGGAAAATCAATCGCCAGATTCATCTCATCCTCAATAGACTTTGAGGCGAAGTTCCTCTACCATTTGTTCCAGGGTCAGGGCCTGGAGACCGAGGGCGTTACTTAGTTGAACAAGAGGTGGAGGTGTCAGAGCGGCCTCAGCAAGTTTAGCCTCCTGGGCAAAGATCCTTCGGGTCGGTCCATCCAAGAGGATCGCGCCGTCCTTCATTAACACCGTGCGTCGAGCATATTCAGCGGCTACCCACATGGAATGGGTGATAATCAGGATGGTGTGTCCTTTTTGATTTAGGGTTCTCAATAATTCCATGATACTCTTCTGGTGCTCATAATCCAGGCCGGTAGTGGGTTCATCGAGAATGATCACCTGGGGTTGGGCGGCAAGCACTGAGGCCACGGCCACCCGTTGCCGCTCCCCTTTGGTCAGGGTAAAAGGCAGCTTTTTTTCATAGCCCTCCAGCCCAACCACTTCCAAGACTTCGTTCACCCGCTTTTTGATGGTCCCGGCATCCTGACCCAAAACTTTGAGGCCGAAGCCGACCTCCTCCTCCACTGTCCGGGCAAAGATTTGATGGTCGGGATTTTGAAAAACATAGCCCACTGTTTGGGCCAAGGCCTGGTGGCTGTAGGCCGAGGTCGGTTTGCCTTGAACCAATAGCTGCCCGGAACCCGGTTTCAATAACCCGTTAAAATGTTTGGCCAGGGTGGTTTTCCCGGAACCGTTCTGGCCCAGAAGAGCGATAAACTCCCCTTTTCCGATGGTCAGGTTTATTCCCCGGAGGGCCTTTTTTTCGGCCAAAGGATAGTTAAAGACCAGACTTTCGGCTTCTAAAATAAGGTCGCAGATGGAAGGCGTCGGAGGATCGGGAAGCCGGGCTTCGCTTTTTGGGGTTAAGGGGTGATTACGGCGGATCAGGGAAACAGCCTCTTCCAAGGTCAAGGGATGGCCCGACCAATCCAGAGCTTGAAAAAGTTCTGGAAAACAAGGGGGTTTAATACCGCAGGATTTCAGCAGAGCCGGGTCGGTGAGCATTTCCCGAGGAGACCCCTGGGCAACTAATTCTCCCTCCCGCATTAACCAGACCTGATCGGCCTCGATAGCCATTTCCGGCTCGGGGACCACCATCAGGAGGGTTCGCCCAGCCTGCCTGATGGTTTGGGCCAGAGTTAGGACCTCGTTGGCCCCCTTAGGATCCAGATCGGTGGTGGGCTCGTCCATGACCAGGATATCCGGCTCCATGGTTAGGACGGAACCAATGGCCAAGCGCTGTTTCTGCCCGCCCGAGAGTGTGGCCGGTTGGCGTTGGCGGAAGGCCTCCAGACCGATGACCCCCAGAAAATGATTTAGCCGGCGCTCTATCTCCAAACGGGGCAGGCCGTGATTTTCCGGTCCAAAGGCCATTTCCAGTTCTACATTGGTGGAAAAAAGCTGGGCCTCGAAATCCTGCAGAACCAGTCCAACCTGGTTGGACAAATGGGGCACAGTCAGTTTAGCCGCCTCTTGGCCTTTGACCAACACCTTTCCCTGATAGGCACCCCGGAAAAACCGTGGGATCAAACCGTTCAGAGAATAGGAGAGAGAAGACTTACCGGCCCCGCCATGGCCCAGGACACAAACAAATGAACCATCTTCAATGCTCGCCCGCAAATGCTTTAAAGCCGGCGCTTCCTTATCGGAATAGGAAAAGGTTAGGTCTTCTATGGAGATGGCCGTGGTCATACTTATAAGAGGAAACTGCCGATCAGGAGTGCCAAAGCGGAAACCCAACCCGAAGTGCTGATAGAAAAAGAGGTTAGTGAAGGCCCTAGGAGGCCCAAAAGACAGGCCCCAGTAATGATCCAGGCCCCCAGTATGCCGGCCAATGATTTGCCCCGTACAGAGAGATCCATAACGTCCGGCCAAAAGAGCCTGAGCTGATCTTTGACCAGCCCAAAAACAGCGGTCAACAGGAAAACGCCGATCAGACTACCGACTGTATTGTTCAAGGTTATGATTTTGACCAGTACTTTATAGGGAACCAGGCCCAGAAAGTCAACCAAAACACTAATGACAATGGCGCAGGCCGCCGAAGAGATAAAGGCGATCAGGATATAGGTTATCCAGTTTTTAAGACTGCGGGGGCTCCATTGAATGGTTTCATGGTTAAAGGGGAAGAGGGTCGTCCAAAGAGTATAAGGCAGAAAGCCCAAAAGGAAATTCCCCACAAATCCTGCCAGAGAAGAGGGGCCGAGGGTGCCTCCGAAGATGTCGCCGATCAAATTGCCGATGGCCGAGCCCCAGGCCCCGGCTGGCCCAAACATGAGCCCGAAGGGCATGGGAAAAATATTGCCTACCCGGATTTCGGTGATGCCGGGAATGAGAGGAATAGCGGTTTTAAAGGCCAGGAGGGCGGCGCTGTAAATGGCCGCACACACGGCGGTCAGGATGATCATGCGGGTATTTTTCCACATAGCCAGGGCTGCGTTCATTATTTGATCCCTTCCCTTTGAAGAATAAGAGTGGCGCGCGTCTTATTCTTTTTACTACACAAGTAATCTTCTTTGATCAATCTAAAAGTATAACTCTTCAAGTAGCTAAAAATAAAAGAAAAATTTTTTTGAGCCGAGGGTCGTTTTTGTTTGACCACTGCCTATGGAATCTGTTATTAAATCAAAGAGTTAGATTAATACCGCCTAATACGTTTAACCCTTAAGCCATTAAGGGAGGAGGAAAAAATGAAAAAAATTGCAGTCATCGGTGCAGGAAACATGGGCAGCGGCATCGTTCAAAAAACCGCCCAAGAAGGGCTTCCCGTGGTTATGCTGGACATTAAACCCGAATTTGTCGAAAAAGGGTTGAAGACGATCCGGACCACCTTAGCCGAGGCAGTAGAACGTAAACTCCTGAAACCCGAGGATGTCGGCGTTATCATGGCCCGCATCCAAGGCACAACCAAGCTGGAGGATGTTAAGGATTGCGATCTGGTGATCGAAGCAGTTTTTGAGGATATGCAGGTTAAAAAGGACCTTTTCAGCCGTTTGGATAAGGTTTGTAAAAAGTCGACGATCCTGGCGACCAATACCTCATCTTTTGCCGTCGATGAGCTGGCGGCCGCCACCGGGAGACCGGACCGTTTTATCGGTCTCCATTTCTTTTATCACCCGGCCAAAAATCGGCTTTTGGAGATTATTCCCGGAAGCCAAACCTCTGACCAGACCGTTTTAGCCTGTAAGGATTTTTCCAAATTAACCGGCAAGACGGATATTTTTGTCAAAGATGCCCCGGGATTTGCCGTCAACCGCTTTTTCGTTCCCTGGTTGAATGAGGCCACCCGGATTTTTGAAGAGGGTATTGCCAATACCCCCACGATTGATAAGGCGGCCATGGAAATCCTGGGTATCGGTATGGGACCTTTTAAGTTGATGAATGTGACGGGCATTCCCATTGCCTGCCATTCGGCACAAACCCTTGGTGATAAATTAGGGGCCTTTTATGCGCCATCGGCCAAGCTCAAGGCCCAATTCGCCTCCGGCCAACTTTGGAATCTGGAGGGAAAAATTCAAGAGGATAAAATCCAGGCGGTCAATGATCGTCTCTTGGCCGGGATCTTTTTTGTGGCCGCTTCGTTGCTGGATGAGGGTGTTTCGGATATTGCCGATACGGATCTGGGGGCCAAGGTCGGCTTGCGCTGGCGCCGGGGCCCTTTTGAGCTGATGAACCGATTGGGTGTGGACAAAGCCTATCAAATGGTGGCGAACCTGCTCAAGGCCTGGCCCGGGTATCAAATCCCAAAGTGTCTGGTTAAACAGAATGCCAAGGCCAAACCCTGGGAAATCCTCTATGTGAAATACCGGCTGGACGGCAAAATCGGCCGCGTCACCATTTCCCGGCCCGATGCCTTGAACGCCTTTAACGAAACCGTTGTTAAACACCTGGACAAGGCCTTTCGTCAGGCCGAGGCAGATAAAAAGGCTGAGGTCATTGTCCTGGATGCCGCCGGCAAGGCCTTTGTCGCCGGAGCGGATATCGGTTTTTTCATCCAGTGCATTAAGCAAAACCGCCTGGATGACAACGTGGCTTTCACCACCTTTGGGCAAAAGGTACTCAACCGGATTGATCAGTGCCCAAAACTGGTGGTGGCCAAGATGGAAGGTCTCGCCCTGGGTGGCGGTCTGGAATATGCCCTTTCAGCCGATGTGATCGTGGCCACACCCAAAGTGCGGATCGGTTTTCCTGAGACCGGAATCGGCATCTATCCCGGTTTGGGCGGTACTCAGCGGACCAGTCGTTATATCGGCAAAGAGCTGACTAAATATCTGATCTTCACCAATCGTCTCCTTTCGGGTGAAGAGGCCCAGACTATTGGTTTGATCGACTATGTCATCGATCCGGAAAAGATAGAAGCCTTTATTCAAAAAAGAATCGCCGAAAAAAAACTTGCCCCTAAAAAAGGTAAGAAGACCAGCGCCCTTCCTCCGGAATGGCGTAAAATCAAAGAGCTTTTCAGCGATAACCATATCTCCGACTGGTTGAACAATACCTATCTCCAGAGCAGCGATGAACTGACGGCCAAAATCGCCAAGACCCTCTCGGCCAAAGCGCCGCTGGCCCTGAAAATGGCCAATCGGATTATCGATCAGGGATTTACTCTGCCCTTGGAGAAAGGCCTCAAGTTGGAGTTAAAGCACTTGAATGAGATCTTCTCCACCCAGGACGCACTAACCGGCTTAACCAGCGTGGGTAAGGGCAGACCGGTTTTTGTGGGGAAATAATTAAGTATTTTCATCAACTTACTTTGAGGGGAATAAAGGCCCTTAGCCGGCCCTTTATTCCCCTCATGTTTAGGCGATTCCGGTAAATTGAAACCCGCTGCCCCACCTCGGTTTTCTATTTCCTTCCATAGATAAAAGGTGTATGACTTATTACAAGGAGGTACAGTTGAATCCGAGAAGGGGATACCCAGAAAAAATGATGAGGGTTGGTATATGAAAGAAAAGAAGAATAAAGGAACAGGAAAATCAAAAACTGAGAAGATATCCGATTCGACTATACGGCGTCTTTCCTTATATCATAGAAGTTTGAAGCGCATGGAGAAACAAAATATTAAACGAACAACTTCGATGGAATTGGCCGAAAGCGAAGGGATTCACCATGCCAAGCTAAGAAAGGACTTGTCGTATTTTGGAAATTTCGGATGCCGGGGCGTGGGCTATGATGTGGAGTCATTAAAAAAGGAACTGGCCAATATTTTAGGGTTCAACCGGTTGTGGGGGGTGGTTATTATTGGGGGAGGGCAGCTTAGTGAAACCCTGCTCAAATCCCAGGCCTTGAGGGATAATAATTTTTCCATCAGGAAAATTTTTGAAAAAAACCCTGAGCTGTTGAAAAGCCATAACGGCCAGGTCAGCGTTTATTCTCTGGATCAAATGGAAAAGAACATTAACCCTGACGAGGACCATATTGCCATCATCGCCCTCCCGCCGCCTGAAATCCAGGCGATGATCGATCGTCTGGGCAAAATAGGAATTAAAGGGATCCTCTATATGGCTTCGCGGGCTGTCAATGCCCCGGGAAATATGGTCATCATGAATCAGGACATATCCATCAATTTAGGAATGATGACCTATAAGCTATTAGAGAAAGAAGAATAATTCGTGCTTCGGCTGAATACCATTTCTCTCTAAATTCTTGACAAATAGGGGTTCGTAGTTATGATTTTTGATTATATTTTAAGGTACCCCAGTAAGCGTTTTTATCTCCCATCTAGGAGTATGAATATACCGCCACAATCCCTTACATCGTTATGGTTGAGATGCATCAATGGGAAACCAGGAGGACAGTACTCGATCTCGGTGTGAGAATTCATTGGATGAGGAAAACTTGTTTCTGGGGACAATAAAATGAGATCGGCAAAAAGGACCGGCTTTCCAAAGGGGAAAGCCGGTCCTTTTTCGGAAGGATGAAAAACGAAGGCTATATCAATTAAGGCAAGATTTGCTGGGCGGAAAAACGAACGATTATGAAAAGGGCTGACAAAAGAGAAGACCGACGGAGCCATAAACCCGGCTCGGCATCACAACCGATAGACGCTTTGGAGAAGCCAGGATCCCAAGACCGTCCGGGAAAGGAGACCACGGGGAGTATCGTGGATCAGACCAAATCCTTGGCTCAAGAGAATGCCATTATGGCTGAAATCGGGAGGATTATCAGCTCCACACCAAATATTGAAGATGTCTATGAGCTTTTTGCCCAGGAAGTCCGTAAAATCATCCCCTTTGATCGCATTGTAATCAATCATATCGACGTTGGAAAAGAGACGGTCGTCAATCTCTATTTGGCCGGAAAAGGGATCAGCGATCGCACCGTTGGGACGGTTTATCCTCTTCTTGGCTCGGGCAATGCCGAAATGGTTCAAACCCAAAAACCCCTTCTCATTCAAACCGAAACGTTTGAAGAGTATAAAGACCATTTTCCCATGCTCCTGTCCACTTTCCAGGCCGGTTTCAAGTCGATTCTGAATATCCCTTTGTTCTCCAAAGGAAATATCATCGGAGGGTTGCTCTTAAGATCTTGTACTCCTTTTGCCTATTCAGAGAAGGATGTCAGCCTGGCGGAAAGAGTAGGTCATCAAATTGCCGGGGCCATCGCCATTGCTCAGCTAATTAAACAAAGACGGCAGGCCGAACAGGCCCTTCAGAAAAGTGAGGAACGATTCCGAGAACTTTTTGATCATGCTCCTGTGGGCTACCACGAATACGATATCGAAGGGCGTATCACCAATGTTAATCGCACGGAATTAGACATGTTGGGTTATCCCCTGGAGGAAAGATTAGGACAATTTGTCTGGAGTTGCCAAGCTGAAAAAGAGGAGTCTCGGCGGTCGGTCATGGCAAAATTGGCCGGTCTTCAACCGCTCTTGGCCAATTTCGAGCTGACGATGATTCGGAAAGATGGAACTACTTTTCCGGTCCTTATCCAGGATCAGCTCCTTCGAGATGAAAGCGGTTCGATCATCGGGATCCGGGCCACTATCCAAGATATTAGCGAACGGAAAAAACAGGAAGAGGAAAGGGAAAAGCTGGTTCAGGAGCTCCGAGAGGCCTTGGCCAATATTAAAACCTTAAAAGGAATGCTGCCTATTTGTGCCAATTGTAAAAAGATCAGGGATGACCGGGGATATTGGAATAAGATTGAGATTTATATTCGTGACCATTCCGAGGCCCAGTTTACCCATGGAATCTGTCCTGAATGTATGGAAAAAATTTACGGTGATGTGCCCTTAGAGCCTTAAGTCTTAAATAAGTAAGTTGCAGGCTTGACCCCTTACCTTACCTCCCTTTCGGCCAAACTCTCCCCATTTTTTATTGACAAAGGGAAATTTTTCCATATAATGAAATGATGTTCCACAATACGAAACAAGGGGATACCCGTAGGCAGCCCCATTTGGTCCAGACGATTGAGCGGGTGGACGCCATCCTGAATCTGCTCGGACAGCGGCCTCGGGGGATCAGTATCAGCGATCTGTCCAAGGAGATTGGGCTGCCCAAAGGGACGGTGCATCGTTTACTGTCTTCCCTGGCCTATTACGGCTATATCCGCCAAGACCAGGTAATAAAAAGCTACTCCCTGGGACTGAAGCTCCTCGACCTCGGCAGTTTGGTCGCCTCTCAGATGGACCTGCGGAAGAACGCCGAAGAACCCCTTAGAAGTCTGGCTGAAAAATGCAAAGAGACCGTTCACCTGGTCATCATGGATAGGGATGAAGTGGTCTACATTGATAAAGTCGAAACCACCAAGGACATGGGGGGATTGAGAATGGCCTCTCGTGTGGGATCGAGGAATCTCGCCCATTGTTGCGCCGTAGGCAAGGTCCTTCTGGCCTATTGGCCGAAAGAAGAACTGGATCAGTTTATTTCCAGAAAGGGGCTTTTCCAAAGAACGGCCAATACGATTACGGACCCCAAGACCTTTCGGGAACACCTGCGAATGGTTAAAGAACAGGGCTATGCTATTGATGATGAAGAAAATGAAAAAGGGATCCGTTGCGTCGCCGGGCCGGTTTTCGGTGTTTCGGGAAAACCCGCGGGGGCTATCAGCATCTCCGGTCCCGCTTTCAGGGTAACCAAAAAAATGATCCAGGAGGTCTTGAAAAAAGAGATCCAGGAAACAGCCATGAAAATCTCCCAACAGCTCGGTTACCGGGGGATGTAACCGTCAGGGGCTTCATGATGAAAAGAGACAATCTGATAGACGGTCTGGTTTTATTCCTTTTTGGGTTGCTTACCTCCGTCTTTTCCCTGAAAATGCCGGTGGGAAATTTCAGGGCCGCGGGTTCGGGTTTATTCCCCTTATGTCTCGGTTTGCTTCTTATGGGCCTTTCCCTTCTTTTTATACTCATCACCCTTGGGGGAAAAACAAAACCGGCTGAGACTCCGGTAGGTACGGTAGAAAAATCCGAATCTTCAGGGCGTATCCTCCCTTTTCTTGGCCTTCTGGTTTTAATAACCCAATTTTTCAATACCCTTGGTTATCCACTAGCGTCCTTTCTGCTCATGGTCGGACTCCTTTGGATCCTGGGTACGAGACAATGGATCGTCAATTTGCTTCTTTCTTTGGTGACGGCGATAGGCTCCTATTTTCTATTTGTCCATTGGCTGAAAATCCCGCTGCCCAAGGGTTTTCTTGGATTATAAACTGAGCCGTAATTCGGCTATTGGTAAGAAACGGAACTCTCCTTATTAGAGGTTATCATGCTTGAGTCCCTCCAGCATCTGGCAGCCGGTTTTGGAATCGCCACTACGGCCCAAAATTTGTTCTATTGTCTCATGGGGGCCATCGTCGGGACCCTGGTGGGGGTTCTTCCGGGACTAGGGCCCATCGCTGGAATTGCCCTGCTGATACCGGTTACCTTCGGTTTGAATCCCACCTCAGCCGTTATCATGCTATCCGGGATATACTATGGGGCCATGTATGGCGGATCAACTACCTCTATCCTGCTCAATGTGCCAGGGGAAACCGCTTCCTGCATCACCTGTATTGATGGGTATCAAATGGCTCAAAGGGGTAAGGCTGGGAAAGCCTTGGCCATTTGTGCCATAGGATCTTTTATGGCCGGAACCATTGGGATCTTCGGCCTCGTCTTCCTGGCCCCTCCCCTGGCCGAGGCGGCTCTGGCCTTCGGGCCAGCTGAATATTTTTCCTTAATGGTCTTTGGATTTATTGTCTTGAGCAACGTTACCGGCGGGTCCCTGCTCAAGTCACTCCTGATGGCCGTAGTCGGTTTGATCATCGGGACCATTGGACTTGATCCGGTTAGTGGTGAGGCCCGGTTTTCCTTTGACTCCACAGCCCTTTTGGGAGGGATAGAATTCGTGGCCGTAGCCATCGGTCTGTTCGGCATCGGAGAGGTCCTGACTAATGTAGGGCAGCCCGCCGACCTATTGGAATCGACGGTCACTATCCCCCGGTTGAAAGACCTTTTTCCAAGTTGGGAAGATCTAAAAAAATCCTTTGGGGCCATTCTCCGGGGGGCCGGTCTTGGTTTTGGGATCGGACTGGTCCCTGGTCCGGCGCCGGTTTTGGCCACCTACGCTTCATATATGGTGGAGCGGAAGGTCTCCGATCATCCGGAAGAGTTTGGCAAAGGAGCTATTGAAGGTGTTGCCGGACCGGAATCGGCCAATAATGCGGCCTGCCAATCGGCCTTTATCCCCCTTTTCGCTCTGGGGATTCCCTTCGCTCCTCCAACAGCCATCCTCCTGGGGGCGCTGCTTATTCATGGGGTAACACCGGGGCCGATGATGATCAGTGAACATCCGGCCCTCTTCTGGGGCGTCATCGCCAGCATGTATATCGGTAATTTTATCCTCCTTTTGCTCAACCTACCCTTTGTCCCTTTTTTTGCCAACATCTTGCGGATACCCAAAAAAATATTGCTCCCGCTCATCATGCTCTTTTGTTTGACGGGCATGTATACCGTAAATAATTCTATGTTTGATATTTGGATGATGATCCTTTTCGGAGCCATCGGCTTCTTGATGAGAAAAAGGGCTTATGAGGCCGCACCGCTGCTGTTGGCCTTGGTCCTCGGGCCGAAGCTCGAGGTAGCCTTTCGACAGGCCCTGATGATTTCCCATGGGAGTTTTTCGGTTTTCTTCCAACGCCCGATCTCCTTGGTCTTTATCCTGGCCACTTTTATTTTTCTGCTGTACCCGATCCTTCGGATCGGGATCAGGCGGATTCGGGGCAGGAATTAACCATGGGCGGGAAAAAACAGAGAATTTTAAGCAAAGAAGTAAACCCGAAGTAGTTCGCATCCGGAAAGAAAAATTTCCAGATGGAAACCAGCTTTTTATAAAAGAGGAGGGGATTTCGATGAAACGAAACATCATTTGGAGCATGGTTCTGATTTTTATGGGGGGAGGCTTGTTCCCAATTCAGGCCTCTGATTTTCCGACCAAAGAAATCCAAATCATTATTCCCTGGGCTGCCGGCGGGGCAACGGATCTCGTCTTCCGGGCCTTAGGCGCCTCAACAGCGAAATACCTGGGCAAGGCCGTGGTGGTGGTCAACCGGCCAGGAGGGGCCGGGGCGGTAGGGTATACAGAAGGGGCCCAGGCCAAGCCCGATGGCTATACCTTAGTTGCGGCGGTTACACCGCTGACCATTCTCCCGCACCAAGTCAAAACGGCCTTCAGCTATAAAAGCTTTGATCCGGTCATCAATGTGGTCAGTGATCCTTCGATGTTTCTGGCCAAAGTTGATACCCCTTGGAAAAACCTCAAAGAATTCGTCGACTATGCCAAAAAGAATCCCAATACGATTACCGTAGGCAACTCCGGGGCCGGGGGAGGTGTCCATTTGGTGGCCCTGGCCTTTGAAAAAGCGGCCGGAATTAAATTGAACCATATTCCCTTCTCCGGCGGAGGCCCTTCGGTCACCGCCCTTCTCGGTGGGCATATCAACGCCGTATCGGTCTCCCCTCCGGAAGGGATAAGCCAGGTCCAGGCCGGTAAGTTGAAAATCATCGGCCTATTTTCGGATAAGCGATTGGAGCTCTTTCCCAATGTACCCACGGCCAAGGAACAGGGTATTAATTTCACCATGGGGATGTGGCGAGGCCTGGCGGCCCCGATGGGAACCCCTCCCGAGGCCATTAAAAAACTGCATGATGCCTTCAAAAAAGGGATGGAGGATCCGGTTTTTAAGAAAAATGCTAAAGATATGTCTGTGGAACTTCACTATCTGGGTCCGGAGGAATTCGGTAAGCTTATGGCCCATGACCATGGTTTCCTAGGCAAACTGGTGAGTGAGATTAAAAAATAACTTGAATAGAAAGGGGGAGCGGTTATGAAAATGTCTAAATTGCATCTTTTATTTTCTTCCCTGGCCCTGATGGGCTTGCTCTTAGCCGGGGCTAGTCTGGTCCTGGCGGCGGATAAGACCCTTATCCGTCTCGGCAGCCCGTTTAAGTCCGGAACGATCGTGGTTGAGGCTGCTGAAAAATTCAAGGAACTGGTGGAAAAAGGGAGTGGAGGCCGTATTGAAGTGAAGATTGATGCCGGCACAAAGGCGGAAATCGAGATTAATAAGATGAACAAGGCCGGTGAGCTCGAAATGCAGGCCAATGGGACAAACTTTTTGGAGCTTTACGCCCCTCCGTACTATTTCTTTACCGGTCCGTACGTCATGAAAGATTTTGAACACTACATGCGCACCTGGAACGGCAAGCTGGGACAGGCGGCCCAAGCCCAGTTGGAGAAAAACGACCTCAAATTTTTAGCCACCATCTACCGGGGGCTTCGGCAAATGACCACCAATAAGCCGGTTTACACCCCGGCGGATGTCTATAATCTAAAGCTTCGACTCCCGCCCATTCCCACCTGGATGGCGGTCTGGAAGGCTATGGGTACGGAACCCGTAGCCGTTCCCCTGCCCGAGCTATTCAACTCCTTGAAGTCGGGCAAGGCCGAATCCTCGGAAGGCGATCTGCCGCAGATTGCCGGCTTCAAGCTTTATCAGGTCCAAAGCCATTTGATCATCACCAATCACCTGGTCCAGACGGCCGGGATCTTGATCAACAAGCCTTTTTTTGACAAGCTTTCCAAGGCCGACCAGGAACTCATCGTCAAGGCGGGAAAGGAGGCGGAGGACTGGGCCAACAAAAAGATCAAAACTGATGAAAGCGCCACGCTGGTCAATCTCCAACGAATGGGCATGCAAGTAATCATCCCAGACGCCGATTCCTTCCGGGTGAAGGCCAAGGAAACGGTCAACGATCTGTTCAAAACCCATTGGTCGGTGACCACCTGGGATGAAGTATTGGCCCAGTAATGCCACTGGCCGGCAGATCTGTCCTTGATCTGGAAGACTTTTATCCCCCTTTTGAGAAGGGGGATAAAGGAGAATGGAATACTCATTCTACAACTCAATGGTGAAACGTGGGCTTAATAGAAGAAATCAAGGAAAAGGAACGAAGGATCAGGGTTTTCCTCCAGGAAAAGGGCCTTCAGGGGCTCCTGCTCAAACGGCAGGCCAATTTCTCCTGGTTGACCGGGGGCGGCCTCAATCTGGTGGGGATTACCACCGAATTTGGGGCCGCCTCTCTGCTGATCACGGCAACAGAAAAATTTGTCATCACCAGCATCATTGAGGCGCCGCGGATGATGGATGAGGAAGGGCTGGAACAGCAGGGCTTTGTCCTAAAGTCTTTCCCCTGGACCGAAGAACAGGAACAGGCGATCATCAAAGAAATTATGGGGCCTGGTACTCTTGGTTCCGATGCCCCTTTCCCTGAGGCCAGAGTGATGACCGGGGAGATCGCCCGCCTCCGCTATACGCTCACCCCTGAAGAAATCGAACGGTATCTTTGGCTGGGGGAAACGGTTTCCTACGGGCTGGAGAGGACACTGATGGAAACGCAGAGGGGTGAGAAAGAATCAGAGGTTGTCGGCCGGCTTTGTTTGCAGCTCTGGAAGGATCGAATAGATCCGATTACGCTCATGTCGGCGGCTGATGAACGGATCAGTTTGTTCCGTCATCCCATACCCACGGAGAAAAGGATCGATAAAATCCTGATGGTCTCGGTGAACGCCAGAAAAGGGGGTCTTATTGTCTCGTTGACCCGGTTTGTCCATTTCGGAAAGATCCCCGAGGAACTGCGGACCAAATATATGCACAACGTTTTCCTGGATTGTCTATTCATGGCCAGGACCCGGCCGGGGATACTGGCCCGGGAAGTCCTCCAACAGGGCATTAAAGCCTATGAACAGATGGGCTATCCGGAAGAATGGAAACGTCATCACCAAGGGGGCTCCATTGGGTACACGGGAAGGGATTACCGAACTAGCTTTTCGACCCCCGATATCATCCAGGAAAATCAGGCCTTCACTTGGAATCCGTCACTTACCGGCACCAAGTCCGAGGATACGATTTTGGCCAGGTCCGATGGTCCTTTGATGGTCACCAAGCCGATGATTTTTCCAACCCTCTCTATGGAGTTCGAGGGGAAACCCTTCATTCGCCCGGATATGCTGGAGAAAATAGAATAAGTCGGAAAGACCCGACATGGAGGCAGGAAAGGAATAGACTATCATGGACAAGGTAAAAATCGGCGTTGTCGGGACCCAGTTTGCCGGCCGGCTACACCTAAACAACCTGGCTAAATTGAGGGGGATAAAAGCCGAGGTCGTGGCGGTAGCCTCCAAACAGATCAAACATGCTGAAGAGTTCGCCCGCCAATATGGAATCCCGGACTACTATGACGACTACCGGCGTATTTTGGAGCGAAAGGATGTGGACCTGGTCGACCTGTGTATCCCTACCGATTTACATGAAGGCTTCTGTCTGGAAACGGCAGAGGCCGGTAAGCATATTATTTGCGAAAAACCCTTAACCGGCTTTTTCGGTAAAGACCGCCCGGAAGAGCTGGTTGGGTTTAGTGTTAAAAAGGCCTTAATGCTGGAAGAGTCCCTGAAGAGTTGTCAGCGGGTCAAGAAGGCCGTTGAAGACCATAAGGTCCGCTTCCTTTATGCGGAAAATTGGATCTACGCCCCTCCTTTGATTAAATTAAAGAATCTGATTAAAGCCAGCCAGGGAACGGTTATGGACATCAGGGCCGAACAAAGCCATTCGGGATCCATTGCCCCCTACTCTGGGAGATGGAAGACCTCGGGGGGCGGATCACTGATGCGTTTGGGGGCTCATCCGGTGGGCGCCGTCCTGCATTTGAAACATTATGAAGGGATGATTAAAGGCGGGCAGCCCATCCGGCCCAAATCGGTGATGGCCGAAATCGGGCAGCACACCAAAATGACCGGCTTTGAAAAGGAAAAAAAGAAATATCTGGCCTCAGCCTGGGAAGATGTCGAAGACTGGGGTGTCATGGTTATCACCTTCGAGGATCGATCGAACGCCACGGTTTTTTCTTCCGACGGCGTCCTGGGAGGTGTGCGGAATACCATGAGCATCTATCTGTCCAATGCCGTGGTCCACCTGAATATGAATCCCCACAACGCCCTGGAAGTGTATGCCCCGGAAGGGCATATTTTTGGAGACGAATATCTGGTAGAAAAGCTGGAGACCAAGGCCGGCTGGAATTTCCCCAGCCCGGATGAGGACTGGGTTCGCGGTTATCCCCAGGAGATGGAGGATTTTGTGGATGCCCTGATCGAAGACCGAGAGCCGGTCTCCGGTCTTCTCCTGGCCTTGGATGTAGTGGAAGTCATTTATGCCGCCTATCAGTCGGCGGAAGAAGGAAGGCGAGTGGAGCTGGGAAAGGGAAACTGATGCAAAGCACTATGGAAAAATATGCCCGGAGGGTTGAAAATAATGAAGTCAATCCGGTCATCCATTATAACGGCCTATCCAGCGGCCTGCTCCTAAATCCCCTTGAAGAAGAAATTCCCCTGGAGATCCTGGGGTTCGGAATCCTGCAGCTGTCTTCAGAACCTCTTATCCAAAAAACCGGGGAAAAAGAAATGGCTCTCGTGCCTCAGGATGGGACCTTTGAGGCTGAGGTGAATGGAGAGCGGTTCAAGGGAGAACGCCAGGGAGGGCCTTTCGCTTTAGGCCCGGGAAAATCCAACGCTTCGGCACTTTATGTCCCTTCGAATTCGACGCTGAAAATCCACGGGCAAGGTGAAATGGCCTTTTTTGAAGCCCCGGCCCTTGGCCAGCAAAAGCCCTTCTTCCGTTCATCGGATGAATTCGCTGTGGTCTCCCGGGGTGACTGGGTCTGGAGAAGAGATGTGGTCACCTTGATCAGTCCGGCAGAGGGGAGCTCTAACCTGATTGTTGGGGAGACCTATAGCCCTCCGGGTTTGTGGTCCGGGACCCCCCTGCATAGGCACGACCGGCATGCCCTGGAGTCCGGGGAATCGGACCATGAAGAGATCTACTATCATCGTTTTTGTTGGAAGAAAAAAACCGAAAATGAAATCGGTCCTTATGGGGTGCAGATTTTAATGGATGGAGACAGACTGAAAAAGGCCTATCTGATAACCGACCGGAGCATGGTGGCCATCCCCGGCGGGTGTCATCCGGTTGTGGCCGCTCCGGTCTCGGAGCTCAATTATCTTTGGGGGCTGGCCGGCAGGACAAATAAACTGGCCATGTGGGACATCCCGGAGTTTGTCCATTTGAAGCACTTTGAGGAAATTTTTAAAACTCTGGCCGGGAGCCGGCAAAGCAAGAAAATGACCAAGAAAAAATTTAAAGAGCTGACCAAGCCTTATGGATTTTCCGGGGAAGAGGAGGCGTTGCTGAGAACCATTCTTATGGAGAAAGGATATAAAATAGGGTGATGTTGGTGACAGGAGAGGAAGATGGATAAACAGGAACTGTTCTCCAGAATGTTGTCTGATGGCTTGATCCCCCTCATCCGGGCCTCATCGCCCGCTGAGGCGATCGAGGTGGCTGGAGCGATCAAAAAAGGCTGCGCCGGTTTTCTGGAAATCACCATGACCATTCCCGGAGGTATTGAGGTCATCAGGGAACTGAAACGCCAGATTGGAGATGATATCATTATTGGTGCCGGAACCGTGCTGGATTCTGAGACCGGCCGATCAGCCTTATTGGCAGGGGCTCAGTTTCTGGTCAGCCCAACCATCCATCTCGGGCTTATCCAGCTGGCCCACCGCTATAACGTGGTGGTCATCCCCGGAGCCATGACTCCAACTGAAATCCTGACGGCCTGGGAAGCCGGTGCGGACCTGGTGAAGGTTTTTCCGGCCGGCCTGTTAGGTGGGCCTGAATATCTGAAGGCCCTCAAAGGGCCCCTTCCCCAAATTCTGCTCATGCCCTCGGGAGGAATATCTTTGGATAATGTGGGAAGCTTTATCAGGGCTGGGGCTTCGGTCGTAGCCGTAGGCGGAGAGCTGGTGGAAGCCCGGGCGGTCCGAGAAAAAAAGTTTGACCGGATAACCGAGAACACCCGGGCCTTTATCACAGCCATTGAAAAGGCTCGAAGGGGTTTATGAAGATGTCGGTTACCGTCTCTTTCCCCTATCCCGGGATAAACCCGGTGACTATTCCGGAGAAAAATCTCTTGGGGATCTTTTCTCCGGAAGACCGGCCTGTCCGGAACTCCCAGGGAACACTGATCAGAAAGGCCTTTGCCGAACCCATCGGGGCCGTCCCGTTGGCCCAGATGGCTAAAGGGAAAAAAAAGATCCTGGTCGTCGTGGACGACCTCACCCGGATGACCCCGGTGGAGGCCATCCTACCCTGTTTGCTGGATGAACTGGGGGCCGGTCGGAAGAATTCCCCTGAAATCTTTTTTATGATCGCCTTGGGTACGCATCAACCCATGAATGAAGAGGAGATAGCCAGGAAAGTTGGCCGGGAAGTGGCCTCCCGCTATCCGGTTCTGAATCATGCCTGGTGGGATCCCGCCCAACTCGATTACCTGGGGGAAACGGACAGTGGCATCCCGATTTACGTCAACCGGCTGGCCAGGGAGGCCGATTTAATTATCGGCATCGGTCATATCGTCCCCCACCGGGTTACCGGATTCAGCGGTGGGGGGAATATCATTCAACCCGGGATCTGTGGAGAACTGACCACCGGAAAGACCCATTGGCTGGCGGCTCAGTTCACGGGAAGAGAGATTCTAGGAAAAATTGAAAATCCGGTAAAAAAGGAAATCGAAAAAATCGCCCATCAGGCCGGTCTGGTCTGGATTGCCAATTGTATTCTGGACGGTTCAGGAAAATTAGTGGATGTAGTGGCCGGAGATCCTCAAAGGGCCTATCGAGCTGGAGCAGCCAAATCCTATACGATCTTTCGGTCCCTTTTACCTCGAGAGGCCGATATTGTCCTGGTTGACTCCTACCCCTATGATCAGGAATTATGGCTGGCCTCTAAAGGGATTTATGCCGCTGAGTTGGCCGTCCGCCAAGGGGGGGTGGTCATCCTGGTTTCACCCTGTCCTGCCGGGGTCTCTTCCAGCCATCCGGAAGTCTTGGCTAAAGGGTACCATTCTTATGCCACGGTTGAGGAATGGGTCAGCCGGGGAGAGATAACCAAGTTGACCGTTGCGGCTCATCTCGTTCATGTCGGAAGAGTTATCAAGGAAAGGGCCCAGGGTATCCTGGTCTCACCCGGAATATCCAAAGGGGAAACCGATCAATTAGGCATGATCTATGGGGCCTCACCCCAGGAGGCCCTGGATACGGCCTTAGCCTTGCTGGGTGATGAGGCCAAGGTGGCTGTCCTTAAACGGGGCGGGGAAATCCTGCCGGTAATCAATGGCGAAAGCAATAAGTACGGCATGAAGGGGTGAGAGATGAAGGCCCTGGTCAAATATGGAAAAGGGACAGGGATGGTGGAAATCCGGGATGTCCCTGAACCGAAAATCAAAGAGGATGAAGTCCTGGTAGAGGTTAAGGCTGCCGCCATATGCGGCAGCGACCTGCATATCTGGCATGACCGTCATCCCTACTGGCCCCCGGTGATCATGGGTCATGAGTTTTCCGGAGTGATAGCCCAGGTCGGAGAAGCGGTCAAAGCTTGGAAGGTAGGCGACCGCATAGTCAGTGAAACCAGAACCGGGTCATGTGGAACCTGTTATACCTGTCAAAGCGGGTATCCCCAGGTTTGTGAACATAAGCGGGCCTTCGGCATCGGCATCAATGGGGCCTTTGGAAAGGTGGTAGCCGTGCCAGCCAAACTTCTCCATCGTCTTCCCGAGACCATTTCCTTTGAAGCCGGGGCAATCATGGAGCCTATGGCCGTCTGTGCCACGGCCATTTTGGAACGGTGTGCTTTTCAGGCCGGAGAATCCGCGGTGATTACCGGACCGGGACCGATTGGACTCATTTCTCTGGCCTTGGTCAAGGCGGCCGGTGCAGGCCTGATAGGGATTACCGGTAGAAATTCGGACCAAACCTTTCGGGCAAAAAAGGCCGAAGAAATAGGGGCTGATTTTTTCATTAATGTGGACCAGACTGATCCGATTAAAGAGATTTTGAAAAGGACCGATGGTCTGGGGATGGATATGCTTATCGAGACTTCCGGTGGGGCAAAGGCCATTTTACAGGCTTTTGAAATGGTCAGAAGACTGGGAAGAATATGTGCTATTGGCATAACGGGGCAGGAAGAGGCGGCCATTCCCTATGATCGGGGTATTTTTAAGGCCCTCCGCTACGACTTCTGTTTTTCCAGCAGTTGGACGGCCTGGGAAAGGAGTCTCCGACTGGTTTCCAAAGGGCTGGTCAAGGCCGAAGCGCTCATTACCGAAGTCATGCCGTTGGAAAAATGGGAAAAGGCCTTCCGGCTTTTGGAGAATCTCGAGGCCGCCAAAGTCATCTTGGTGCCTTAGGTTGGATGGGTTGAAGAAAAGACATGTCCCAGGCGGATAAAGAGATCGATTTCGAAAAGATAGGAGAAAAAGAGCGGCGGCTTTTAGCTCAATGCCGGGTTTTGGTCACACCGACCTCTTATGGGAAAAATGATCCCAGGCTCAAGTCCGATCTGGAATCTTGTGTAAGTCAGGTGGTTTATAATCCCTATGCTCGGCCGCTTAAGGCCAGCGAACTATTGTCCTTGATTAAGGATGTGGATGGGTATATCGCCGGCTTAGATGACATCAATCAGGAGGTCATCGAGGCGGCCAACCGGTTGAAGGTGATAGCCCGGTACGGAGTCGGGGTTGATCGGGTGGACATCCAGGCGGCTACCGGGAAAAAAATTGCCGTCACCAATACTCCCGGGGCTAATTCCGTGGCTGTAGCGGAAATGACCCTGGCTTTTATTTTGGCCTTGGCCCGCCAACTGTGCCTAGTGAATGAAGATACGAAAAAGGGGGGATGGTCCCGTCCGGAGGGATTGGGCCTGCAAGGGAAAACCGTGGGGCTCTTCGGTTTCGGAGCGGTTGGACAAGAAGTGGCTCTCCGGCTCAAAGGTTTTGGTTGCCGCCTGCTGACTTATGATCCTTATGTCGAGCCATCGCGTGGAGATCCTTTGGCGGTCGAATTCGTCTCTCTGGACGGGCTTCTTTCCCAAGCCGATTTTGTTTCCCTTCATGCACCCCTGACCGCCGAAACGGCCGGTATCGTTAACCGGGTTTTCCTGGCTAAAATTAAATCAGGGGCCTTTCTCATCAATACGGCCCGAGGGGAATTGATCGATGAGTCCGCCCTGGTGGACGCGATTCAAAGCGGCCGCCTGCGGGGTGCGGCCCTGGATTGCTTCAGACAGGAACCGCCGGAGAGGAATCATCCCCTTTTGGCCTATCCTCAAGTCATCGTTACCGCCCATGTGAGTGCCCAGACCGATCAAGCCGTAAACCGAATGGGTTGGATGGCCCTTACGTCCTGTCTGGAGGTCCTTATGGGGAAAAAGCCTCCACAGACGGTAAATCCAGAGGTGTTTCAGCTCTAATGGAAACGTTTAAAAGTTTAGGCAACCTTATTCGGCTTTAGGCCAATGGTTTAGTGCCTTAACTTTTTCAAAGGATAACAGGTAGGATGAAAGAAAAATCCTGGTTCCTGGGCATTGATTTAGGCACAGGAAGCTGCAAGGCCGTCGTGGTTGACCGGAAGGGACAGGTTTTATCTTCCGGGAAGGCCGATTATCCTTCGGAAAATACCCACCAAAAATGGCAGGAACAGAATCCCGAGGCCCTTCTCGGTGGATTGATCCACTCTGTTAAAGAGGCTTTAAGGAAGGCCGATTATCTTTCCGGACCCTGTGCGGGAATGAGTATCGGTGGCGCCCTGCATAGTCTTATTGCCCTTGATGGGACCGGAAAACCTTTAAGCGGGGTCCTGACCTGGGTTGATGGGCGGGCCGTACATCAAGGAGAGGCCATTAAAAAGGGTCCGGAGGCCGCCAAGCTGTATCAACAGACCGGATGCCCGCCTCACGGCATGTACCCCCTGTACAAAATTATCTGGTTCCGGGAGAATAAGCCCGATCTTTTCCGAAAGACCACCCGGTTTGTCTCGGCCAAGGAATATGTCTTTCAGAAACTGACCGGAGAATATATCGCCGATTATTGTCTGGCCGCCGGCTCCGGGCTTTTCAATATCCATGATTTCACCTGGAATGGGCTCTCCCTGGATCTGGCCGGCATTGACCGGAACCGGCTTTCCGATTTGACCGACCCCCGGCAGGTATTCCGACTGGTCAATAGACCATTGGCCGGAGAAATGGGGGTTGCTCCGGAGACGCCTCTGGTGATCGGTTCGGCCGATGCCGTCAATTCAAGCCTCGGGGCCGGAACGGCCTTTTCCCATCAGGCAACCTGTATGATCGGAACCAGCGGTGCCCTGAGGATGATTTCACCTCGCCCCATTCTTGATCCCGAGTCCCGCAGTTGGTGTTATGCCTTTGATCAGGATCATTGGCTGGTGGGTGGGGCCATTAATAACGGAGGAGTAGTCCTTTCCTGGCTGGGTGATACCTTGAGAAAAGCCTTTCCCGGTCTTTTGGAGGAACTGGCTGATTCCTTTCAGCCCTTGGATGCCTTGGCCAAAAAAGGGGGAACCGGTGCAGGTGGATTGATTTGCCTGCCTTTTTTTGCCGGGGAACGAAGTCCCCATTGGAATTTAAATGCCAGGGCCTTATTTTTCGGACTCACCCTGGACCATAAGCTGGAACAGATGGCTCGGGCCATTCTGGAAGGAATTGCCTTCCGGATGAAGAGCATCTACGATGTCATCTGTCTTTTAAGCGGAGACATAAAAGAAATCAGGGCCTCCGGAGGTTTTACCCAATCCAAGGTCTGGCCGCAGATCATGGCCAGCGTTCTCAATCAAAAGCTTCTGATCCCTTCCTGGTCTGAAACCTCCGATCTGGGTACCGCCTTCTGGGCCATGCTCGGAACAGGTGCCATAGGATCCTTGGAGGAGGCGGCCCTGCTTCCCTCCATAAAAGAGGAAATCGTCCCCAAGGAAGAGGAGAGAGAAATCTATGAGGCCCTTTACCGGATTTATGGGAGACTTTATCAGGCGGTAAGCCCCCTTTTTGAAGAAACGGCCCTCCTGCAAAAAAAATTGCTTGGTTGAATCGAAGCCCAAAAAGGTTATCTAAATTCAAGAGGGGATTTATTTTCATTTCAGAAGGAGATCACCGGCCTTTCGATCGGTGATCTCCTGGGGATAATACCCATTTACCTATCCGGGCTGACTAGGATTTTTTTAGGGCCTCTAAGACGATGGATGGAGTTAAAGGAATACGTCTGATGCGCACACCAGTGGCTTTGAAGAGGGCATTAGCCAGGGCCGGGGCAGCCGGCGGGACGCCTACCTCTCCAATACCGCCGATCTTTTCAGTGCTCTTGACGATGTGAACCTGGATTTCAGGCACTTCGCTCATGCGCATAATGTTGTAATCGTCAAAATTGGCTGATTTGACCCCGCCATTGGCGAATTTAACCTCTTCTTTGAGTGCCGTCCCCAAGGACATAATGACCCCCCCTTCTATTTGGGCCACCAGAGGGTCCGGGTTGACCACCGGGCCGCAATCGACGGCCACCACTATGCGATGGACCTTGATCCGGCCGGTCTTAGAGTCCACGGAACATTCGGCCACCTGAGCCGTGTAACTTCCAAAACAGGCGTGTTGGGCAATGCCCCGTCCTACCCCTTTAGGAAGGGGCTTTCCCCAGCCGGCCTTTTCCGCCACAGTTTCCAACACCCGGCGGGCCCGCATATTATTCCTTAGATTCTGAAGACGAAATTCCAGCGGGTCCTTTCCCGCCGCCAGGGCCAGCTCATCTATGAAGCTTTCAATGACAAAGGCATTGGGGGCATTCTGGACCGAACGCCAGACCCCGCAGGGAATCGGCAGAGGGGAGAGGAAAAACTCGATGGAGAGGTTAGGTATCTCATATTGGATCCGGTTGTTCCAGCCATAGGACTCCTGCCGATCGGCCAGACCCCAGAGGCAAAACCAGTCGACGCCGTCCTTTAATTGACCGGGATTAATTTCCTTGGCAATGGAGGGGCTGACCAGTTTATGGGACCAGCCGACCAGTTGACCCTGGGCGTCCAGGCCGGCCGCAATCCGGTGGGCGCCTGCCGCCCGGAAATAATCATATTTGATGTCTTCTTCTCGGGTCCAGATTACTTTTACCGGTTTTCCCACGGCCTTGGAAAGGGTAACGGCCTCCACCACGAAATCCGGTTTGGCTCGTCGGCCTAACCCGCAACCGATGACCGGGGTATAGACCTGGACCTTTTCCTTGGGCAGGCCTGAGGCTCTCATAGCCAGCATCAAGGCGCCTGTTTGAGATTGCGTTGGGGCCCAGACTTCGCATCGATCTTCGCGCACATCGGCCGTACAGTTCATGGTCTCCATGGTGGCATGGGCCACAAAGGAGACAAAATAATTGGCTTCAACCTTTTTGGCGGCCTCCCCGATAGCTTTTGGGGCATCTCCGGTTTTGACTACCGAGGCCCCTGGTTTGCCCAGGTCTTCGTTCATCGATTTTTCAATAGACTCATTATTCATCTCCGGAAGGACCCCTTTGTCCCACTTCATTTTAAGGGCGTCTCGGCCTTTCAGGGCCCCATCCAATGATTTGGCGCAGACCGCTATGCCCATGGGCAGCGGAACCACCTTTACTACTCCTTTGATTTCCATGGCCCCTTTTTCATCATAAGAAAGGGGTTTGGCGCCATAAGCCGGAGGCCGGGCGATGACGGCAAAATGCATATCCTTGAGGGTGACATCAAAACCGAAAACAGCGGTACCGGCTACTTTCTCCGGTATGTCCACCCGGGGCATCGGTTTGCCCAGGTATCGGAAGTCTTTTTCATTCTTGAGCGCCGGATTGGAAGGAACCGGTAGTTTAGCCGCTTCCAGGCAGAGCTTTCCGTAGGACAGCGTACGGCCGCTCTTGTCGTGCTTGACCATACCCATAACCGCCTGGCACTCCTCCTCGGGAACCTTCCAGCTCTCCGCTGCCGCTTTGATCAACATGGTCCGGCCGGTAGCCCCCATCTTCCGCAGGGTCTCATAGAATCCCCGTACGCTGGCACTGGCCACGGTCACTTGGGCCCCGATAATGGGGTTTTTAAAGGGATCCCCGGCCGGCGCCTGTTTTACTTTGACTTGTTTCCAGTCGGCCTCAAGCTCTTCGGCGACGATCATGGCATGGGCCGTTTGGACCCCCTGACCCATCTCCGAATTACCGACGAAAAGGGTGATCCGGTTGTCCGGCGTAATGGTGAACCAGGCATTGGGACTGAATCCTGGTAATTCCCCTTTTTGTTTTTCCGAGGCATTGAGGATTTCGAGCCCCATGGGGCTGAAGGAAGCAGCCAGGGTAAAGCCGGCCATGGCCAGGGACCCTTTTAAAAAAGAACGTCTGGTTAGGGAGGTATCCATCATCTTTTACCCTCCTTTCTCATGGTTTGGGCAGCGGTTTTTATGCCCTGTTTGATCCGGGGATAGCTCCCGCACCGGCAAAGGACATTATCCATTTCCCGGATAACCTGATCGGCACTGGGCATGGGCTTTTGGGACAAAGAAGCGGCCACCTGCATGATCACCCCGGGCTGGCAGTATCCGCACTGGGGAACCTGCTCTTTGATCCAGGCCTGCTTGACCGGATGATTTTGGGGCAGACCTTCAATGGTCACGATCTTTTTGCGTTTGACTTCACCGACGGTAATCGTGCACGAGCGAACGGCCTTCCCGTTGATATGGACCGTACAGGTCCCGCATTCTCCTATACCGCAGCTATACTTGGTCCCTTTGAGATCGAGGTGGTCCCGGAGTACCCAAAGCAAAGGGGTGTCTGGGGCGGCGTCCACCTTATAGGCCTTACCGTTCACATTCAGAGAAATCATATCCTCCTCCTTATTGATGATCTAATTTCTGAAAGAATTTTGAACTGAGTCTGTAACCCTCCTTTCGTTTAATTTTTAGTAAACTCGTTCCTCCAATGAAGGGCTGATCCCTAACGATTCACCCAGAAAAGCCAATTCTTTAAAGGTGGCCGAGGCCATGGGGATACCCTTTTTTAACCGGTCCATCTCGGTTCTCCATTCCGTTTCTCCGGGCACGAGAATTTCAGCGGTATCCTTGGCCCGGGCACTTTCTTTGATGCTCTGGATATAGCGGTCCATTTCTTTTTTGAAGACCTCCCGTCCGATGAAACAATCCGGGTCAAGGACCATAAAGGAATGACAGGTACCCTGAATCCCGGAGATATCCTCTTCATAGAGGCTTTTGATCGTCCTGGTCCATTTGCCGGCGGTGAGCACGGCCGTAAGAATCTCATGAACCAGGACCAGGCCGTAGCCTTTGTGACCGCCCACCGGCAGCAGAGAACCGCCCCCCTCATATCCTTGATAGGGATCGTTGGTCGGCATCCCATCCGAGTCAACCGCCCACCCCAGAGGAATGTTTTCTCCTTTCTTGCGGGCCAGGATGAGTTTCCCTGAAGAGACCACGCCCAGAGAAAAATCCAGGACCAGCGGGGGGAATTGATCCGTGGGAAGAGCATAAGCCAGGGGATTATTGCCGATGATCCGCTCCCGTCCGCCCCAAGGGAACATCATGGGAGCGGAATTGGAAACGATATGTCCGATGAAGTCTTTCTTCAGGGCCATCATGGGAAGAAGGCCGGTTACACCGAAATGACCGCTGTCTTTCACCGAGACCCAACCGAGTCCATACTCTTCCGCCTTGGTTATGGCTTTGTCCATGGCCCGGTGAGCGGTTAAATGCCCCATGGATCCATGGGCCTCCAGGAAGGCGGTAGGCCCTTTATCCTTGAGGACCGTGATGCGGCCCTCCCGACGCACATACCCTTTTTGGAGTCTCTGTATATAGATCGGCAGCCGGGTCACGCCATGGGTTTCGACCCCTCTCAAATCGGCCCGGGCCAGGAGATCGGCTACAATCAGGGCCTCGTCCGGAGGGACTCCGGCTTTCTGATAGGCCTGGCTGCAGAAGTCCCTCAGTTCTTCAAAAGAAATCCTCTGGCTGGTATCTTCTCCCATAACATCCCTCCCGGGTTATTCGATTCCGGCCAACCGTTTGGCGCACTTCTTTTTATGCTCGTTATCCGATTCTCTAAAGAGGGTCATCCGATGGGCCGCCGACGACCCCCCCCCGTGGATATCGGAGATAACGTCGGCACTTTCCATAGCCATTTTTTCGATCAGCCGAAGCATCTTGATCCTGTTTTCCACGGGGATGCCGGTGCCCCCTTTTAAATATTTTTTCAGCAGGGCGCTAATCTCCGAATTCTCAAAGTCTCTATCGGAAGGTAAGTCGGCGACGAAGCCGCCGCTCACATCAATCAGGAGCCGGATCACCTCGCTCATTTCTTTCCCTTCATGAATCTTCGAGGCATTGGCCAGAATCGGATCGATAAAAAAGGTCCCCGATGGCTCTGCCCGGCCTTCATAGGAGGCCGCTAAGCTACAGCCATAAAGGGTTTCGGCCGTATGAATCATGTCGATAATTTTTTCATGGAGATGTCCGGCCTTGGCCGTTCCGTTGTATTCCATCATAAGCAGGGCCGCTCCGGTCATGGCATCGATTTTCCCCGATTTGCAGCCGCCGTGGGATTGACGATGAAAGGCCGAGAAACGGCTGACCATCTCGGCGGCGAATTCCACCTCCCGAAACATAAAGACCCGTTCCCAGGGTACCAAGACCTCATCAAAGATGAGGGTAGGACAATATTTACTGTAACGCACATTGCCGCAATCCACGCCTTCCAGTTCACGGGTATCCAAGGAGTTCCGGCCCACTATGTGGAGGAGACCTTTAGTATCCGACGGAATGGCGAAGGCCAGGGCATAATCCTCATCCCCTTTTTGCATGGCCCTGGTGGGCAGGACGATGATCTCATGGGCATTAAGAGATCCGGTCTGATGGGCCTTGGCCCCTTTAACGATGATTCCTTCTTTGGTCTGGTCCACCACCCGGAGATACATGTCCGGGTCCTCCTGCTGGTGAGGTCCCCGGCTCCGGTCTCCCTTGACATCCGTGACGCTGGCGTTCCCGGTCAAATCATGGCGCTGCACGGTTTTCAGAAATTCACTGAAGCGATCGAAATAAGGGGTCCCGTATTTTTTGTCGATATTGTAGGTGACAATGGATAGGGTGCACAGACAATCCAGACCCGTGCACCTCTGATGGCAGGTTCCCACATATCCTCCCAGGATCCGGTTGAGTTTGACCCGCATCACCAGGTCCTGGATGGAGGTGGGGGGCAGGGTAAACCGGTTGACTCTCTCCCCGGTCAAAGGAGAGACGGCGGTAAATAGGTCCTGAAATTTTTCATCATGGGCCAATTCATAGGTGGCCCCGGTGGCATTGATTCCCGCCCGTATACGAGGATTGCTAACCGGGTCCCTTAACTTCTCCCCGAACATATAGGCCGTGGGCTGCATGGTTTTCAGGCTCTGGACGTACTGATCAAACGTTTTTAAGGACATTTCTATTCCTCTCAACCCTGAAGGCCTTTAGCCCTCTATTCGTCAAGCATTACCCGGTCGCCGCCCTTTGGCTGAGGCGGAGTAAAGAGGTTAAAGGTCATATAGTCTTTCCCCGGAAGGGCCCGGGTACCATGGGCGACGCCCCGGGGGCAGACATGCAGATCTCCGGTTTTGAAGGGCATCCATTTGCCGTTGAGATATATTTCCCCTTCTCCCTGCACCATATAAATAAGCTCGTCCACCGAGGTGTGAATATGCCTTCCTACCCCCTTGTAATCTTTACTGGATCCGACATTTACGGCCAGGCGGGGAGAGGTAAAAATATTGTCCGAACGGCTCGCCGCCCCTTCTTTGATGGGGTGCTGGGCAAACCAGTCTTTCAGGTTGATCAGCACCGACTCAGCAGGGGTGGCATCAATCAGGTGTTTAGCCGATGGGGCGGCGGTAACCTGTCCCAGAAAAAAGGCACCTAAAGCAACCATACCGATAATTAGAACCGTACGCATGGTAACATTCTCCTTTCCTAAAAAATGAAGTTTTGGTCGGGACTACTTTTTTATTGGCCGAGTTCTTTATTTGGCCAGAATGAATTTTTTAACCTGCTCTCCAGCCTCCAGGTAGGCATCGGCCCAGTATTGGGTGGCCTCTTTGGCGTCCATATATATAACGGGCATGTCATATTTGGCCATGGCGGCCAGGAAGCGGGGGTCATCCAGGGCCTTTTGAAAAGCATCCTGGAGAATTTTGACCACTTGGGGATCCATCCCCTTGGGCCCAAAAACAAGCATAGGGCTATTGTGAACCACTTTGTAACCCAATTCTTTGACCGTCGGGACCTTGGGAAACGTTTTAGATCGTTTATCGCCATAGGTAGCCAGAAGTCTTAGTTTCCCGGCTTCGACCAGGGGGATCCAGCCGGCCGTCGTCACAATCAGGTCCACATGGCCTCCCAGGAGGGCAGTGGAAGATTCCTGATCACCCTTGGATGGAATATGGAGAAGTTGAATCCCTCCGGCATTAAAAGCCGTTTCTTCCCAAGCAATATGCCCGCCGGTGCCGATTCCGGAAGCCATATACGACAACTTTTTCGGATTGGCCCGGGCGTATTGGATTAGATCATTCAGGTTCTTGAATGGAGAGTCGGCTCGGACGACGATCCCGAACAAATGTCCGCCGACCATAAGGATGGGGGTTAGATCTTTAACCGTATCAAAAGGTAATTTATTAAGGTAGGAATTACGGTGGAGACTGTTTGTTGCTTCAACCAGGTTATAGCCGTCAGGTTTCTTCCCGACAATGCTGCCTACACCGACGGCGCTGCCCCCGCCCACCCGATTCTCGACGATGAGGGGCTGGCCGAGATATTTTTTGGCAGCCTCGGCCAAGGCCCGAAAAGTGACGTCCGTTGCCCCACCCGCTCCCCAGGGAATAATCAGGGTAATGGGGGCCTTGGGAAAATCAGCCGATTGACCAATGACCGGAATAATCAGCAGCACTGTCACAACAAGGGCCTGGAATAATCGGATCTTTGCATAACGTTTCATCATGGTTTTTCCTCCTCAAGTTTATCGAAGCCAACCGCTCTTCAAAACCTCCCGGGCGGAGGCACACTTTGAACAAAAAGATCCTAAAATTTTTGATTTGTTGGACTCTTGAGTTTTAAATTTCCATATGAACAATCTCTTTGTTGTTTTTTTGACAAAGACCAATTTGAAATGTTGTGGGACCGTAACAGGCCTTGGAGTCTGACAACTTTTTACCTAATTCGTAGTATTCCCTTTGGGCATGAGGTCAGAGTAAGTCGGCGGAATGTCAACTAGGAAACCATCTAAAATAATTAGGTAAATCAAGATATAACCCGGAGAAAAAGGGTAAGTCAAGGGTTTTTTCTTAGGTCAAAAAAAAGACCGATTTTACCTGTTTATCGGAGGTCGGAAGAAGGGGCTAATCTTGTCAGGGAGTTGGAAGGAATGGTCACTTTGGGCGACCGGTGACGGATGCCTCTAGTAGGCCCTTAAAGGCGATTCGGTCCTCCAGCGAAAGGCCGGCCGGATATAGAAAATGAGCAGGGCGCCGAACAAGGTGAATAATCCGGCTCCGTAGCAGGCAAAAGCAAAGGAATCCGTGGCATCTTTAATCACACCGGTCAGCCAGGGGGCCAAAAATCCCCCGATAAAATGGATGGAGTTGGTCAGGCCGTAAACCGTGCCCAAAATCTCTTTGGGGACCATCTCCGGAATCAGCGAATAATAGGCCGCCCAATGGCCCCAGAGAAAAGCGCCCAGGATAAAAATCAGTCCAGCCAGGAGAAGGCCGTCCCAGCGGGCCTGGATCCCCCAGCCAAAGATAAAAAGAAGTAGGGTAGTGATGAGAAATTCAATGGCAATGAGCCCTTTTCGGCCTTTGCCTTTTCTGGCCAAACGGTCGCTGATCAAGCCGGTCAGGATGAGACCCGGTACGGCCGCAAGGCCCAGCAGACTGGAATAAAGGGCGGCGCTGGAGACCTGTTCCACTCCTACTTCTTTAAGCATGGCCGGGGCCCAGGCCCCGATCATCCACAAGGCATACACTCCCGGGATGCCTCCCAGGTAAAGGAGCCGAAGGTCCCGATCTCTCAAGGTTGTGGCCAGTGTGATCTTGGATTTTGTTGAGGGTAGAGCTATTTCTTTAGGAGGTTCTTGGATGAACCAAGTGATCAGAAAGGCCGCCAGGAAGGCCGGAAAAGAAAAGACGATAAAGACCGTCCGCCAACCCCAGAGATCGGAAATCCACCCGGCCAAAAGCAGGCCCAGACACATCCCTAAGCCCAGACCGATAAATGAAACTCCTTGTCCCGTTCCGGCCTTCTCTTTTGGAGTGTAATAAGCGATGATCGGCCGGTCGTTGCTGAAAAAGGTCCCTTCGGCCAAACCGGTCAGAAAGCGAAAGAGAAACAACAGGCCCACGGTGGAGGCCAAAGCGGTTCCGATGGAAGTCAGGCCCCACCCTAAGGCGCATCCGATCAAGATCCTCTTTTTTCCCAACCGGTCTCCCAGGAAACCGGCTGGAAACTGCATGAAGGCATAGGCATAAAAAAAGGCGCTGGCCAGCATCCCGGCCTGGGAATAGGTTAAGGAAAATTCCTGCATCAAGGGAAGGAGAACCGGAGATAGGGCCGCCCGGACCAGGTAATTACTGATCCAGCCGAAGATCATAACGGCCCAGACCGTGTAGTAGTGAGGCGGGGCGGAGGAAAGACCGCTCATTTTCCTTCTTCCGGCCCTATGAGATATTGCATGGTCCCGTCTTGGACTACGGCTACCCTGACCTTTCCCGGAAATTCTTTTTCCAGAAGTTCCAGGCATTCAGGCCAGGTTTTAACATAGACGGCATCATCCGCATGGCAGATGATATCCAAGCTGGTCCGGTCGGGATAGGGGGTCAGGACAATCAATTTTTTCATCAACCCCTGGGTGAAATCTTTGGGCTTCGGAGTATACTGGCGACCGCCGTAATCCGTTCCCCAGGCCCGAAAGACATAATGGCGAACCTGCCCCTCCGGGGCATCGGAGATCAGGACAATTACTCCGGCTTTCGGTTTGGCGATCATTAAAGCGAAAAGGAGGGCAATGGCCGATTCATTGGCCTTGGCATAGGCATTGCTGACCACCAGATCATAGTTACCGGAATAGGGGACTCCATAGTGCTCCCGGGCCTCTTGGGCCCCGGCCGCATGCGTGGCCCGAAACGGTCCGGCATAACAATCGGTGATCTCCCCACGGCGGTTGATCAGACAGTCCACCTTGAAGTTCAAGCCGACCATATCCCCGGCGGCATCACATTCGGCCCGCATGATGTTGTTTTCAAAATTGGCTAGGCCGGTCCGACTTGGATCCCGGCTCAGTTGATTATGAAATTGGTTTATGGTTTCGATCCCGGCAACCCCGGGTAGGATCAACTTGGCCCCACCGCCATAACCGACATGGACATGGGGGGTGATGCAGCCGATCCCGATTTTTAAATCACAGGCCAAAAATTCCCGGTTAAACCAGAGTTCCACCCCGGTGGGGGTCCGTCCGATACGGACCGTGTTCTGAAAAGGATCGTGATTGTAAACGGCATACTGCTCGACGATGGTCTCACCCAGTTTTTTTCGGGCGTTGATCATATCATAGGCCCCATGGCCGCCCAGGGCCCATATAAAGCGTATCTGGTCTTTTTTCAGACCGGCCCGGTGGAGGGCGGCCAGAACATGAGGAGCCATCTCCTTAACCGGGGTGGGCCTGGTCATGTCATCAAAGACAATAACGGCCTGTTTTTTCCCTGAGGCTAATTCTTCCAAGGTCGGGCCTTCCAGGGGATGGTCGATCTTATCTCTGATCTGATCTGACGAAAGAGCGGGCTTGTCGAATCCGGGAGAATTTAAATTGTCAATCTCCCAATGATCCGGAAAGGTCAATTCCCGTTCCTGGTTCTCATACCAGAGGCGGGAGGGAACAGATGTTTTTTGCATCACTTTTTCTCCGTTTTCACTAAAGGCCATTGGCCAAGAAATTATTTGTTGATTCAAAGAATGAGGCGACTGATAACGTTACCGGACCAGCAAGGCTTCAATAGTTCCCTGCCCAAAACGGACCATGGTTTCTGCCGCTAGAGACAGTCCCTCTTTGATATATTGGGCCTCAAGACCCGGAACGGCGTAGGCATAAAAAAGAACCCGGGAGGTTTTTTCATTTACCCGGGTTTTTTCATCAGCCCCCTGGGCGAGGACGCAGACGATATCTTTTTCATCCCGAAGGACGATTTCGTCGGCCTTGGTTACAAATTCCCGTTGGCCCATTCCCCGGCAGACCTCACCGGCTTGGGCGATGTCCAAGGTCAGGGCCCCTTCAAAGCAATCATAATCGGTGACCGCCACTAGAATCCCGGCGCACATTTCGGCCACGAAATGGGTATCCACCATCAGGTTATAACGGGGAAACCCACTGGCCACGGTCCGCTTGAGGTGTTTGGGCAAGGGGCATTCATAGCCGAAGGAGCTAAAAAAACGTTCATAGAGATTTATTCTCTCGGTAATCCCGGCCAGGGTTTCCCGTTTGCGCATTTTTCTCAGGAGACCCCGCTTATAATCGTCAAACCCGGGGGGATTGGCGGGGTTTTGGCAGTTTGATATGAGGGTGAGGCCGAAGGCCACACCGGGATAACGAGTCTGATAGGATTGGGAAATAGAAAAAGGGATAGACCTGCCGGTTACCAACTCCTTTCGAGGGCCAAATTCCATATCCGTTTTCCCTTTCTAAAAGAAAATCTTATCATGATTGATTTTAGCAATATTATTAACATAGCTCTCCCTCAACTGGCAAGAACACAAATTTATCGTTTGTTTTTTAGGAGAATTCTTTAAACTGCTTCCCCGCTTAGGGGAAGGGGGACCGGCCGAAAGGAGAAGTTCTTTAAATCTGCTTGACAGGCCTTAAAAGGCCTTTATACTTTTAAAGAGACCGATCAGGCCAAGAAGACAATCCGGTCACTTCGAGGCCATTTTTTCATACTGTTTTTTGAGTCTTTAATAGCCTTGCCGGAGTGGGCATGAAACGTTCTAAAGAAATTACCCTGGTTCTCATTGCCTCGGCTTCTTTCGTCTCCTGCGGGTCCCCATCCTCGGAAACCCACCGGGAGCTTTATGCCAACCGTGAAAAATGTGTGGAAGATTGGGGGAGTGAGGACCGTTGTGAAGAACAGGGGGGAGGCCGATATTGGGGTCCCAGGTATATCTATTCCGGAGGGAGGCCGTTTTATTATCCACGGAACAGCGAAAAACCGGTTCCTTTGGGAGGAGAAGGAAAATTCTCCAGGATTCCTCAGGGCATGGCCTCTCTTAATTCCGCAGGTACCTTTTCGAGTCCGCACATTAGCCGGGGCGGATTTGGGCGCATAGGCTCTTTTTTCCGGGGAGGTTCCTAAAAAGACCGATGGAACGTCTTCCGGTTCAAGAGCGGCCTGACTGGCGACACAAGATGGAAGAAATCGGGTTTTCCTTCCATTCCCAGGGAGGCCTGTATTGGGATGAACGGGCCTGTTATGCCTTTAGCGCTGAAGAAATTGACCTGATCGAAGAAGTCAGCGAGGATCTGCATCGCCTGTGTCTGAAAGCGGTTGATTATGTGATTCGAAAAAAACTGTATGCCCGGATCGGCCTTCCGGAACGGTTCGCTCCTCTGATCGAAAGATCCTGGAAGCGGAGGGATCGATCCCTGTACGGCCGCTTTGATTTTTCTTTTCATCCACCGGGTAACTTGAAGCTATTGGAATATAATGCCGATACCCCCACATCTCTGATTGAAGCGAGTATCGCCCAATGGACCTGGCTGGAAGACCGTTTTCCTGATCGAGATCAATTCAACTCCATCCATGAAAAACTTCTCAAAGCCTTCCAACAATTTCGGGAGGAACTGCCCATAGAAACGCCCTTCTATTTTTCCTGTGTCCGGGAAGATGAAGAAGATCGGGTTAACCTGGAGTATCTTCGGGATGTGGCCCTCCAGGCCGGTCTGGATGCCAGGTTCATTTATATTGAAGACCTCGGACTTAGTGAACAGACGGGAAGGTTTTACGACCTGGAGGACAAAGAAATTCTCTATCTCTTTAAGCTTTATCCCTGGGAATGGATGATTCAAGAAGAGTTTGGAGAAAAACTGCTCGGTGATTCGTTGCGGCTGATAGAACCGCCTTGGAAAATGATCCTTTCCAGTAAAGGGATCCTTCCAGTTTTATGGGATCTGGCCCCAAGCCACCCCAACCTCTTACCCTCTTATTTTCATCCCGAACCGTTAAAAGGGCCTTATGTGCGTAAACCCTTTTTTTCCCGGGAGGGTACCAATGTCTCCCTGTTCAACCAGTGGGGACCGGTCATGGAAACGGAAGGCCCTTATGGAGAAGAGGGGTTTATTTATCAGAAGGCCCAGGAACTCCCATGCTTCGATGGACAATATGCGGTAATCGGTTCATGGATAATCAACGGCCAGGCGGCCGGAATGGGAATTCGGGAGGATGAGACGCCGATCACCCGGGATACCAGCCGGTTTGTGCCTCATTATTTTAATCCTTGAAAAAAAGTAGATCTCTTGCATCCGGAAAGAATATTTCCGGATGAGAACTAGATCGTTAGTTCAATATGGAAGTGCAATGCTTGGGAAAATAAAAGAGGAGGCGGCCATGTTTCTGACCAAGAGTATTACCACCCTCAATGATGTGCTCAGCTTTATCGTTTATTTTATCACGGCCATCGTCCTATTGGCGATTTTTGCCAAGGTCTATGAAAAGATGACCCCATTTCGGGAATTCGATCTGATCCGCAGAGGGGATGTGGCCGCTGCCTGCAGCTTTGGCGGGGCTCTCCTGGGCTTTGCCATCCCCCTGGCCAGTGCCATCGCCCATTCCCTGGGATTGATCGATATGATCCTCTGGGGAGCGATTGCCCTGATTGTTCAACTCCTGACCTTTCAGGTGATCAAGCTGATTTTCCCGACCATTGTAGCCGACATACCGAATAATGAGCTATCCAAAGGGATTTTTCTGGGAATTGTTTCCTTGATAGCGGGCATCCTCAATGCCGCCTGTATTACGTAAACAGCAGAGAGGGGTCAAGGATTCAAAGAGTCAAGGATTCGAGTGAAAGGACTGAAAATAAAAACCCCCTGATCTCTCCACCTTGAGGAAAAATCAAAAGGTTGTTTCTGCGAACACCGAAATCCCAACTCCGAACGGTGTTTTCGGTTTAATCCGCCATGCCCCGCCTTCTGGGGCGTGGCACCACGAAAGATGAAAATTAAGCACGTTTGACTCTGTACTTGATTTTCAGTTTAAACCAGACCGACCCGATCCTCTTCCTCCCAAACCTGGCCTTGGCGGATAAGTTCATCCAGGTGCTTCCTGATCATCAGGCCTTCCCAGTAACGCAGCAGAGCCGGGGCATAAGGATGTCCGCCATAAAAGGGCGAATGAGCCAGTAATTCGTTCATTCGGCGGGGCTGGTCCGACAACAGCCCCAGGATTTTCTTATTCCTTTCGGAAAAAACAGCTTCATAACGGTCCAACTCGTCCGGGATTTTGTCGCTGCTAACCACCTCCCGGTGGCTTGAGGCAAGGCTTTGCGGTTTTAATTCCCGTATTCGTTGAAGGGAGGACCGGAAGGCGGAGAGATCCGATTCCCGGTTGCCATACCAGGGACCGTAGGCGGTCAGATCGATATCAAAACTGAGCAGAAGCCCCTGGGAGGAATCAAAAAAACAGGTGTGATCCAAAGTATGGCCCGGTGTGGATAGGGCCGTCAGCTTGAGGCGGCCGAAATCAAAGACCTGACCGTTACGGTAACGATTGGTCGGCTGGCTGTCCCGAAACCCCATGGCCTCCCGGACAAAGGCCTTCCAGGTTTCGGCCAATTCACCTGGTTCGACCAATCGATTAGAAAGCGGATTAATCCGCCCGTGGCTGTCCGTCCCGTCTTCCGGCACCCAAAGGGGTTGTTCCGGAAAAAGCCAATTGCCCGCCCCGTGATCGGGGTGGCAATGAGAATTAATAACCAGATCGACCGGATATTTGTTTTTAAAAGCCTCCAGGATGGAGACCCCGCAACCGCTGTCGATCAAGGCGCATATTTCATCTTTAACGTAAAAGGCGTGGGCCCGTGGAAAACGTCCTTTATTTTCCCCGTCGATTCGAAAGAGGTGGGCAGAGATTGGATGTAGCTTAATGTTTGCATCTCCACTCAATAATTTTCTTGTCGCTTAACATCTTAGAGCTTTTTTCTCCTAAGGGTCCAAGGCTATTTCCGGTACATCCCAGTACCCTGGCTTGTTTGCCCGGCGGTTATGTTAATGGGAATTTGCCCGGGCTTGGTCCATCCCGGAACATCTTTGAACTCCACCAAATGGGTCCCGATCGTTAAATTAGAAACGGTTGCTCCACTGTTTTGCCAGGGACTATTACCAATCCGCCATTGACCACCGACCGTAACCACTCCCTGTGGTTGAATGGTAACCGTTAAAGACCCAACGGCCCTCCGATATTCTCCTCCTAGTTGAGTCGTCTGGCCGGCGGTGATCGTAGCAGTCTGGTTACCGGGTTTCATCCATCCGCTTAGGTCCTTAAATTCGACTTGGTGCTGGCCGGCCTGAACGTTAGGAACCGTATCCCCACTGGAACGCCATGCTAAGGCTTTAGCAGATTGGAGCTGCCATTGGGCCCCCGCGGCGACCGCTTCCTGAGGCTGAATATTTACCCGAAGGGCGCCGTTTTGGATATAGGTCTCGGTCACCCGTGTATCCTGGCCAACATTAACCGTGGCATTCCTGGCGGCTGGCCGGGTCCATCCGGCGACTTCTTTAAATTCCACATTACGGTTGCCGGGATTTAAATCTCGGACCCAAAATGCTGGCATCTGCCAGGCTCCGCCGTCGACCCTCCATTGGGCCCCGGCATCTCGAGCTGCAGGAGGCTCGATGTTAACCCAAAGATTACCTGTTGCCCTGGTATAGGTCCCGATCACCCGTGTATCTTGGCCGATAGTAATGGTGACATTCCTGGCGGCTGGCCGGGTCCATCCGGCGACTTCTTTAAATTCCACATTACGGTTGCCGGGATTTAAATCTCGGACCCAAAATGCCGGCAGTTGCCAGGCTCCGCCGTCGACCCTCCATTGGGCCCCGGCATCTCGAGCTGCAGGAGGCTCGATGCTAACCCAGAGATTACCTGTTGCCCTGGTATAGGTCCCGGAGATCGATGATCGTTTTCCCACTTCAACATTGACAACCATAGCTGCCGGCCGGGTCCATCCGTTAATTTCTTTAAATTCAACATTATGGTTGCCCGGCGTTAATTCAAAAGCCGTATCGCCGTCTCCCTTCCAGGCCCCACCATCAACCCTCCATTGGGCTCCAGCCCCTACCGCTTCCTGAGGCTGAACGCGCCCCCAAATGGTTCCTACGGCCCTGGTATAGGTCCCAGTAATCCGTGTTTCCTGGCCGATATTAACTGTGACATTGATTGGAAATGGACGTACCCACCCGGCGAGTTCAAGAAACTCTACAATATGCTGCCCCGGGCTTAAATTAAAAGCCCATTGACCGTTTATCCAGGGTCCATTGTCAACTTTAAATAGCATTGCTCCGGGTGTGTTTACTTCATTGGGCACAATACCGACATAAAGATCGCCGGTTATTTTGGTATATGTGGCGGTAATAGGCGTTTCCCGGCCCGCGGTAACAGTGACATTAAGAGGGGCCGGTTTAGACCAACCCACGACATCCTTAAATTCTACTGTATAGTTCCCCGGGGGCTTTGGAAACGATTGCGGTCCTATCCACGCTTGATTAGGTAAAATACGCCATAGAGCCTCACCCTGCAACCTTTGCGGAAGGTTAAAGGTCACCCGAATGGAACCGTTTTGTTGGGCATAAGAAGGTTGAACCAGGACGATAAAAGGCAATAAGGCCATACCGAAAAAAAACATTGATAGTTTGGTCTTCATAACATAATCTCCTTTACTACTTCTTGTATACTCCCGTACTCTGGCTTGTTTGCCCGGCAGTGATGGAAATAAACATTTGCCCGGGTTTTGTCCATCCCGGAACATTCTTGAATTCGACCACGTGGTTGCCTGCTGACAGATTAGGCAGGGTTCCTCCGCTGTTCTGCCAGGGCCCGCCGTCCACCCGCCACTGGGCACCGGCCGCCTCTACATTGCCCGGCTGGATAATAACCCTTAACATTCCGGTGGATGGGGTATAAGTTGCAGTGGCCCTTTGCAGTTGACCGGAAGTGACAGTCACGTCAATCGGGGCCGGCTTGATCCAGCCCGGTACTTCATTAAATTCAATCCGTTTGGTCCCGGGCGTTATATTATTCAAAACAACATTGCTCATCTTCCAACCCATGTTATCCACCTGCCACCTGCCGGCAAAATCCCCGCCTGAGCCTATAATGGTAACTTGTAATGATCCGGGTTGCTGGGTATAATTCTTAACCAGGGTTGCGGTCTGTCCGGCAGTTATGACAACACTTTCCGCAGTCGGCCGGGTCCACCCGGGAATTTCTTTATACTCCACATTTCTGGATCCGGCGGTTACGTTGGGCAGGGTAGCCCCACTGTTCTGCCAGGCCCCGCCGTCCACCCGCCACTGGGCTCCGGCCTGGACTGCTCCGGCCGGTTGGATGGTTATCATCAATGAGCCCGTACCCCTTCGGTAAGTGGCGGTAGCCCGAATTACCTGTCCGGGCAGAATATTCACCGATGGGACGGGATCGGCTGTCCAGCCGGGAAGGGTATTTAATTCCACTTGCTGTGGACCAACTGGAATCGGGGAGTCCGTTTCCCCGCTTCGTTTCCAGGCGCGGGTTCCTGCCCTCCACTGGGCGCCAGCCTGGAGCGCTTCATTTGGTTGAATGGTCACATTCAGCATCCCGGTAATCCCTCGATAGGTCCCTGTGACCGATGCCGCCTGGGTCCCTGTGATCGTCACGGTCTGGTTGGGAGGTTTTTCCCAATGCACTCCCATATCCCCAAACTCAATCTCCTGTGTTCCCGGGGAGACATTGACCGTCTCTCCACTATTACGCCAATTCTGGCCTACTATGCGCCATTTCGCATTAGACTGAAGCCAACCCTCCGGTTGAATGGTTACCTGGAGGCTGCCTCTTTCCGGACGATATTCCCCATTCACCTGAATGCGCTGGAGAGAATTTACATTAATATTCTGTGAAGCGGGGGTTACCCATCCGCTAACACGTTTAAATTCGATCGTATGTTGACCGGGGGGGACATCCTGATAAACTCCGCTGTTCTGCCAGGCCCCTCCGCCGTCTAAAGTTATAATCCGCCACTGGCCGCCACCGTCTCTTAATTCGACAGGGGAAAGCAGGACCGACAGAGCCCCGGGGCTTTGTCGATACGTGGCTGAGGTCTGAGTAGTCTGCCCGGAAACGATATTAATGTTAACCGTCTCAGGAGTAACCCAGCGGGCATCATTCAGGCTTTTAAATCGTAAACGCTGAGAACCGGGTCTGATATTGGCCACCGTAGTGCCGCTGTCCTGCCAGGCCGATTCATTTCCACCACCTAAGCTGACCCCCCATTGGGCTCCGAGCTCCCTGGCTGCCTGAGGATTAATGGTCACGGATAGGGAGCCCATTTGATTATAGGGGCCGGTTACTTGTGTAGCCTGCCCCGGCCTGACTTCAACCTGCATAGTACTGGGTCTGACCCATCCGGCTGCCTCCTTAAATTCAATATTATATTGACCGGGGTCAAGATCTTGCACATTGGTCCCGCTGTTTTGCCAGTCACCACCGGACATCCGCCATTTGGCCTCCGCTTCCCGGGCCTTGGCCGGTTCAATGTTCACAGATAGAGAACCCCGTTGAACATAGGTTCCGGTCAGCCGAACCGTTTCAGTTGAACGAATATTGACCTGCAAAGCATCCGGCTTTTTCCAACCTCTTAATTCCCGGAATTCCACACGGTGTGCTCCCGGGGATAAATTAGATACAGTTTGACCACTGCCCTTCGAATTAGTTTGAGCCCCATCCACCCACCAAAGAGCGGAAGCATCTCTGGCTCCTCCAGGTTCGATGGTGGTCTGGATTGAACCCCCTCCGATAAGGTAACGGTATGACAAAACATTGGTCAGCGTCCGGGATTGTATCCGGTTCACTTGATCAAGTAACGTAAGGCTTTCAACCGTAAAAATATAATTCCCGGCAACGTAAGGTCTGCCGGGGTTAATAGTGGCATAAAATTCAAAAGATTGTCCTGGGCCGAGATCAGTTCGGATTGTTTCTCTGCCATTATTAAATCCTCCGTATTCTGTCCCCTGTGTATCAGAAACTCTGGTCGAATAAGATATCACGGCATCTTTGGCGATAGTTGACCTCCCCGTATTGGTTGCCCGTATATTAAATGTCGAAACAAGAGGATCGTTGTCCCTCCAGCGTTCCGTCGCGCTGCTTAGAACCGCTAACTGAAGATTCGGGACACTATCGGGGCTTACACCGCTTCCGACCCGAAAGTTTATCGCCCGGCCATTATCCGATTTTTTTATTTCGGAAATTGCATTGTTCGGATCGACGGTAAAAATAACCATGTAGATACCCGCCTCAAGATTTTCCGTATTTCGAGTAATGGAATGAGTGGATCCTACAGCCATGCTATCGACTCGAAGGTCCGGCCAATTGCTAATCATCCTATTGTCTCGAAACAATTGCGTCCGCACCATAACACCATTGGCATTGCGCGTCCCTCGATTTGCAACCGTCCCGATAATGCTCACGGTATTTCCAGATTGCGGAGAAGCCGGCCTGATCTCTAATCCCTCGGCAACAAGATTAGCCCTTGATGGTACCGGCTGAACATCAACCCTGTAGCGGTATGATAAAACATTGGTCGCGGTTTGGCCGAGCAGCGTAAGGTTTTCAACCGTAAAGATATAATCTCCGGTTACAAAAGGTCTTCCCGGATTAATAACGGGACTAAATTCAAAGGACTGTCCCGGACCGATATCAGTTCGGACCGTGTCACTGCCATTAATACCTCCGTAGAGTGTCCCCTGAGTATCGGAAACTCTGACCGAGTAATATACCGAGACACCCCCTGGTATGTTCGACCTTCCCGTATTTGTGGCTCGTAAGTAGTAAGTAGAAGAGTATGGCCCGTCCCCATCCCATCGCTCAGTCACGCACCGGATCACTTCCAGACGGAGGGCGGGTACCTGTGCATAGACCTGAGAGGCTGTTAATAACATAAAGGAAGCAACGACTAAAATTATCTTTTTCATCATCCTCTCCTTATTAACGGATCCGTATTGTCATAATTAACTATATCCGAATATGCCATCTGGTAAGGTCCCGGCTATTATCATTGGGGATATTGTTACCTGCTTTGCCACCGGCAGGAGCGCTGGTATGAGAATAGAACTGAAGACCCAGCGTCAAACGTGCCATATCTTCATTGAGGGGTCCGCTCTGCACGGGATCATGCCCTTGACGGGGCATTACCGCTCAATATTTGAAAACGCCTCGCAGCGTCCTGAAAGGAGTTTGATTAAGTTTATAATATTTGTACCTACGACCTCTTTATTTCATAGTGCCTTGGCTATCTCTTGTACACTCCTGTACTCATGTCGTGCCAGAATCCGCCGTCAACTCGCCGTTGGGCGCCGGCCTCTCCCGCCTCGGCGGTTATAAGTTTCACTCCTCCATTTACCAACTTACCTTTAATTAACAACCAGTTTCTGTTAATTACCTTCTGGTATACCTTCCAACGGAGTTGACGGTCCCTCCGGCGGTTATATTTACCGTTTCCGGGGGAGGGGTAATATAATTTGCGCTAACATTCGAATACTCCACCCGGTGGGGCCCAGGGGAAAGTGGGGCGGTCACATTATTATCAAGCCAGGGCCCGCTGTCCACCCGCCATTTTCCGGCATTCATCACTTCCTGAGGTTGAATACTTACCCGCAAATATCCAAGGGCCATGGTGTATGACCGGCTAATAACCGTGGCATTCGCTCCGGCGGTTACATTGACCGTTTCATCCGGGGGTTTAATCCATCCAGCCACATCACTATATTGCACCTGATGAGGTCCTGCGGGAATATCCGAAACCGTTCTACGGCTGACCTGCCATGAACCCCCATCCAGACGCCATTGGGCATTGAGTGATTCAACATTACCCGGCTGGAGATTCACTTGCAGCCGGCCGGTAGTCTGGGTGTATGTCCCTGTTGCGCGCTGGATCTGGCCGGAGGTGACATTCACATCCACAACCGGTTTGGCCCAACCGGCCACATCCTTGAATTCGATCCGTTTTTGACCGGGAGTCACACTATTTTCAATTTGATTATTCCCCCTCCATCCCTTTCCATCCACCTGCCACATGGCTCCGGCCGCAATGACATTCGGTGGTTGAAGAGTGACCTGAAGGGAACCGGCTTGCTGGGTATAATTTTTAACCAGCGTAGTGGTCTGCCCGATATTAACCACTGCATCCTCCGTTACCGGAGGGGTCCAACCGGCTATCGTTTTATATTCTACCCTTCTCGATCCCGCAGTCACATTCGGCATAGTGCTTCCGCTGTTTTGCCAAGGCCCGCCGTCTGCCCGCCACTGTGCCCCGGCCTGGACGGCTTCTGCCGGTTGAATGGTTATCATCAACGAACCGGTGCCCCTACGGAACGTAGCGGTCCCTCGATTGGCCTGGCCGGGCAACACATTCACCGTAGGGGATGGATCAGCTGTCCATCCGGATATCGTATTCAATTCAATTTTTTGGGGACCGACCGGGACAGCGGGTTCCGTATCTCCGCTTGTTCTCCATTGCTGATTTCCAAATCTCCACCTCGCACCGAACTGGGCCGCTTCCATAGGCTCAATGGTTATGGTCAACGCCCCAGAGACCCCCTGATAGATTCCTGTGCCTGTGGCCTTCTGGTTCGCTACGATGGTCGCGGTTTGATTCGGAGGAGTGATCCAATTGGCTCCAGCCGTATAGAATTCGATCTGGCGTTGTCCAGGAAGTAACTCAGAAACGGTTTCTCCACTTTCATGCCAGTTTTGTTCCGTGGTGAATTTCCACTTGGCCCCATTGCGTATCGGCCCTTCCGGTTGAATGAACACCTGGAGACTGCCTGTCGCCCGGCGATAAGAGCCTATTACTTGAGTGATCTGATTATTAAATACTCTTACGTTCTGAGTCGGCGGGGTTACCCATCCGTCAACAGACTTGAATTCAATCATGTACTCACCGGCGAATTCCCAAAATGCTTCATGAACGCTTTTCCAATTCCGGTCCCTTATACGCCACTCGGCTGAATTCCATAATTCTTGGGGGATGATCCCACGCGGAACCGCTATATATCCTCGGGGGATTCTTTGATATTCCAGAGAACAGGTTGTTTGGCCCCCTGGACTTACAGTCAGCGTTTTAGGACCGCTCCACAGAGGCCACCAATCAGCAGTACGATAATCTAAATCGATGGTATAGGTTCCAGGGGGCACATTGGGAACTATTTCTCCAGAGCGAAAAAATGGTAAATCGCTCCCCCATTGTGAGTTTTGAGAACGAGGGCGCCAACGGATGCCTGCATTGCCTGCATCATCCGGAACAATATTGCAGGTGATAGACCCATAAAGAGGGGTATATTGGTAGGTTTGAGTGATCCTTTGACCTCTGTTAAAGGTAATATTAGTGTCACTGGGAGCTCGCCAATTGGCAAGGGACGAGAATTTAACCTGATATTGCCCGGGATTCAAAATTGATACGGTTGCCCCGCTATTCTGCAAAGGCCCTGAATCCACGCGCCATCGGGCGCCAGCACTCACCGCTGCGGCTGGTTCTATGATTACTTGGAGTGAACCGGGTTGGTAATAATGCTCGATTAATTGCACGACTCCCTGGCTCTGAATTGAAGTATAAAAAGATCCAGGTGTTATCCAATTATTAATTGTTTTGAATTCGAGCAGATGTCTACCATAAGCCAAGTGGGATACGACCGCCCCGCTATTCTGCCAAGGCCCTGAATCCACCCGCCACTGGGCGCCGGCACTCACTGCGTCAGCCGGTTCTAAGTTTATCCTGAGCGTGCCGGTTTGTTGGGAATAAGAGGGCTGAAGGAGGACAATTAAAGGCAATAAGGCCATCCAGAAGAAAGACATTGATAGTTTTGTCTTCATGAAATTACCTCCTTTGCTACTTCTTATACAACCCTGAACTCTGGCTCGTTTGCCCAACAGTGATATTGACGGGAATTTGCCCGGGCTTAGTCCACCCCGGAACATCTTTGAACTCCACCAAATGGGTCCCTACCATTACATTAGAAACGGTTGCTCCACTGTTTTGCCAGGGACTATTACCAACCCGCCATTGACCACCTACCGTAACCGCTCCTTGTGGTTGTATGGTAACCGTTAGGGATCCAACGGCCCTCCGATATTCTCCACTCAGTTGAGTTGTCTGCCCGGCGGTGATAGTGGCGGCCTGGTTACCGGGTTTCATCCATCCGGTCAGATCCTTAAATTCGACCTGGTGCTGGCCGGCCGGAAGTGGGGACAAGGTTTCCCCGCTGGCCCGCCATCCTCCCTGTTTTGGAGATTGGAGTTGCCATTGGGCCCCGGCGGCCACCGCTTCCTGTGGCTGAATATTTACCCGGAGTGACCCGCTGGACAAGGTATAGGTGCCGGTTGCCTGTGTTGTCTGAGCCGAAGTGACAGTCACGTTCATAGAAGCCGGCCTGGTCCATCCTGTGATTACCTTAAACTCCACATTATGGCTACCTGGGATTAAATTTCCGACTGTTTCGTCATGTGACCTCCAGGCTCCGCCAGCGATCCGCCATTGGGCCCCTGCGGTTACCGCCCCATTGGGAGATATGGTGGCTCGCAAGGAACCGGGGATTTGAGTATATGTCCCTGTTATCCGAGTGGTCTGGCCCGCTGTAATATTTACTGTTTGAAAGGCCGGTTTAGTCCAACCTGGAATATCATTAAACTCTACGGTATGGCTGCCGGAGCTTAAATCGTTTTGCACAAAACCGGCTGACTTCCAAAGTCCCCTGTCTACGCGCCATTGAGTTCCAAGATTGGCCGCTTCGGCCGGTTGGATGGCGACTTGAAGCGAACCCAAAGCTGAGGTATAGGTTCCAGTGACCCGGGTTGTTTGTCCGGCAACAACATTTACTGTTTGAGAGGCTGGTTTAATCCAATTCCTAACATCCTCAAATTCCACTGTATGATTACCAGCAGATAACCTTTCTACCACCGCATTGCTTGATTTCCAATAATACCCCTCGTGGTCTGACCCAACGCTTGATAATCGCCACATCCCATAATTGTCCGGTTGGATGGTGACTTGAATGGAACCAGGAGGAGCATACGTCCCAGAGATCCGGGTGGTTTGGTTGGCTAGGACATTGACTGTTTGAGGGGCTGGTTTAGTCCACCCCCCCAGCAAATTATCAAAATGAATGGTATAGCTGCCTGGGGTTAAATTCCCTATTGTTTCACCGCTAGAGCGCAGAACCCCGTTAAGAATCCACTTAGCAGAGGCTGGTTGGGTGACGACATTTATAAAACCTGTAGTTGGATTATATCTCCCTCTGACCACGGTGACTCGGTCGCTTCTATCGACATTGACTGTTTGAGAAGCCGGTTTAGTCCAACCCTCCGTATCTTTAAACTCGACAGTATGGCTGCCAAGAGTTACTCTTAGTGAATCCTGGCTTCTATTCCAAGGACCGCCATCTACACGCCATCGACCCCCATCACCGCCCCCTTCTATTAAAACATCAAGGACTCCGAATCCTCCTTGTTGGGCAAAAGAAGGTTGGACCAACGCGATTAAAGGCAATACGGCCATCCAAAGATAAAAAATAGCTGGCTTGGATTTCATGCCAACGGTTCCTTTCCTTTTATCTCATGTTAGCCAACCTGAACATCATCATTAAACCCTATCACCTAGGTGCTAACCAGCAAAGATCATTGAAATTTAAAAAAATTGGAGGAAGAAGTTAAGATCTGGAGGCCGGCGTTTTTCATATCCTGGGCTCCGACCAGGATAAAAGGATTCTTGTTGCCGGCGACATATTGCAGTTGGGCTTTGAAAGTAATCGCTTTGCTTTTTTGGACGGTGGTCCGGATATCTTTGATGATATTTTTATAACCGGCCGATTCGGCGGAAAACCCGGCAGCCGAGACATTAAAGACATCCTTTCCGGAACCATCTTTGGAAACCGTTAATCCGCTGAAACCTAATTTGGAAAATTCCGTCCGGAGAAATTCCTCCGGATTCGGCAGATACACCGGTTCGCTGCTGATGGCCCATGATATCCCATAAGATGCAAAAAGAATCCCTAAGACTAAGAACAGAAATGATTTCTTCTTCATGGCACCCTCCATTTTTTGTTATGGTTTAAAGCTGAAACTCCAGACCTCACTGGTTCTGATGATCGAGCCGTTCTGGTCTAACCCGATTACTTTCCAGTAGTAAAGACTTTTCTGATCAAATATCTTGGCCAGGTTTTTTTCGTCCAATATAAAAGTCGTTTCTCTGGTCATGGCGGAATAGATGGGTTTCGAATCTCTAGCCTCGTCATAAAGCTCTATCCGATAGACGGCTGTATTTTTATAGGGTTTCCACCAGAATTTAGTGGCTTGATATTTTTGTTTGGATTGGTTGGCCGGTTCGAATAAGAAAATTCTTTTGGGACGCTTTTCCGTAGCGGTTACAAAATATAAGGCCGTGGGTGGCGGAATGGTCGGGACAGGGCTGGTGATCAGGAATTGGACCCGGTGAGTCCCCGGATCAAAGGTGGGCAAGGAGGGGGAGGACGGGGTCTGCAGGGTTACGCTTTGACTCGAAAACACCTGCTGGCTGAGGAAACCAATGGGCCTCCCATCCACCTGCCATTGCCCTTGTAATAAACCGGAGCCGGCAAACTGGATTAAGGCGAAGGCTTTTAAGTTGGGCGTATTTCGGTCCACGGTAATTTCCGCCCGACGGTTATCAAAATACAGTTCAATACGGGTAATGGAAAAAGGCGATTCGGCTAAAAGCCTGGTCGGAAGACCTATGAGGAAAAAACAGATCCAGAGGAAAGCCTTTATCCCTGTCGGGATCTTCTTGGGGGAACCCTGCATAAATCTCTTTCCTTTAGGAGTATCTACTTTCTTTTCACTAAAAAAACGGGGGACAATGATTACCTAAACCTAAAGGTCCAGGGGTCGCTTTCTCCGATCAGGTTGTTCCGGTCATCAAAGCCCTTTACTTTCCAGGAATAGCTGATGTTCGCCACAAAAATTTTCTTTAAGAGTACTTCCGGTATTTCATAGATCGTCCTTCGGGTATAGGCTGAAAAAACGGGACCAGATTCACCGCCTTTTAAAAATTCGATTAAATATAAAGAGGAATTCCTGAGGCCTTCCCACTGAAAGGAAAGAGGCTGAAAGTCCCAGATGGTATTATCTCTCGGTTGGAAGGAGGCGATTTTAATTGTCTTAGATTCCTGAGATTCAACATAATACAGAACCGTCGGCAGGGTCATCTGGGGAACAGGATTCGTTATAACCAACCGTAGGGAATGGGCCCCTGGATCAAAGGTAGGCAGGGGAGGAATGGAAGGAGTTTCCAGGGTGATCATCTGGCCGAAAGTCACTTGTTGATTGATATAGCTCAATACCCTCCCGTCCACTTCCCAGTAACCTCGCAAAAGACCGGAGCCCAAGAAATTGATATTGGCAAAGGCTTTTAAGGTGGGGAAATTTTTTTCAACGGTAATTTCCGGCCGTTTATTTTCAAAAAATAAAGCCACCCGAGTAATAGTAAAAGGGGCCAGGGCATCGGACGTTATGGTAAAGACTATGGTTGCGGTTGTCGACCCGGGACTGAAGGTCCTTTGGTAATAAAGGGTATTAACCTTGGCCGCCTGGGCCCTCTGAATAACCGAAAGGGGGATGGTCAGCGTTTCATTGGTCTGCCCGGCGCCGTTTTGAATAGGGACCGCCAGATATTGATTATTCGTTGCAATGGTTTCGCCACCGGCGATAAATTGGCCGTTCGCTGAAGTCAGCTGAAAGGAGGTCCCCGGAGAGGAAGTAAAGCGGTAAAGGATATTCTGAGTTGAGGCTGTGGTGCTAACGATAGAGCCTGAGGAAGGAATAGGAGTCACTTGGACAGGGGGAAAGTTAATAATTAGGGAAAAGGTCTGGTCTGTTGTCGAACCGGTCGCATCGGTGGCCCGAACAGTGAACGTTGACGTTCCGGAGGAAGCAGGGATTCCGCTGATCAAGCCTGTAGATCCCAAGACCAAACCGAGGGGGAGAGAACCGGAGAGTCGGGTATAGGTAACCGGAGCAGTCCCCCCTGAAGTTTGCAGTTGATAGGAATAAGCCAAGCTTACTGTTCCTGATGGGAGGAGGGAAGGAGAGGTGAAAACGATATTCGCCGTTATTTGCAGATTTTTTGTATCGGTGAGGGGAGCAGGAGGGGCAATAAGGCAATTACCGGGGTTGGTTTTAGCCACAACATTATAGTTCCCGATAAGGGTGTAGCTATGGAAAGCGTTATAAATACAGCCCGCCGTCAAAGTGCAAACCCCAAGGGTCTGGCTGCTACCGTCGCCGAAATCAATCTGAATTTCACAATTTTGAACTCCAAATCCCGTAGATACCGTGTTGGTAATCGTTTGGGTTACCCGGCCCGGGTTGGGCGAAACAGTCAAGCTGATAGCCTGGGCTGTTGCATAAAACAGGAGAAGAAGGGCCAGGCCCTGGAGAGAGATCAGAAAGGTCCTGCATTTCATAATTTTCCTCTTACTTGGAAAAGGATCCAAGGATTCAAATGAAGGGGGTGGAAAGAAACCCCAATACGTCCCTGGATAAATTTTCATCCTTCATGGCCCTTATTTCAGTCGGGCCTGAGGGTTTAAAAAGAAAATGGAATCGAAGTTGTAAAAACCAGTAGTATACTAAGCTCGTCCTTTCCCGCTCGGGCGTTGACATGATCTAAAATATGCGTGTAAACTCCTTTCAACCCGATGCTTGGATTAAAAAGTCCTTTCAGATAGTTTCCAAGGGCATAAGAAATCCTAAAATTTCCAGAGACATTTCGGCCGTCCTGAGAGTTGTTATTGGCGCTGAGAACGTTATAGGTCCCGGCCATTTCCAGGCTCAATTTGTTCTGCAGGGCTTTAGCCATTAACTGCAGACCGACCAGAAAATTATCCACTCTGACATCATTTAAGGGAGTTTTCGTCTGGTTTAGGGAAAATGAAGGGGCAATGGAAAAACTGGGCAGGTTGAAGGCCGGGGTCAGGGTGACCGTCAGGGTCGAGGTATCATTGTTGGCCGAAGACTGGTCGTCTTTGACTGAATAATTGGTCTGAAGCCCAAGGTTTAATGGCCCATTGATATAACTGACCCGTCCGGAGACCGTATCGGTATACGTTTTAATGGGGATAGTTCCCGCCGGTTCTTGGGTGCTTTCCTGGATCGTTCTTTGATAATTGAGGCCCATGGGGAACTGAGGAAACTTATTGAAGGTGTAATCAAGCGTGCCCTGATAGGTATAGACTTTGGGAAGGAGATTATCGTTTTGAACATTATCATTGTATTGGGAGTAAGCGACATTAATGTTATGGATGTTAAAAAAATTTCCCCCACCTTTTAGGCTGAAACCCTGCTTGTTTTTCTGGATGGAGGGATTGCCAATGACCTCATAATCCGTTCCGATATATTCATAAAGGCCTTCATAAGAGAAAAGACCTTTATTGCCAAAAAGTTTGAAACGATAGGCTTTGTCGTCCCGACTGCCCAAAGTGTCCTCCGTATTGGAGTCAAACCGGGAAAACCCGGCCTCAAATTCGCTCTTGAGGGCTCCTTTAAAGAAATCGGTGGTCATTAGTCCGCCGAGAACCTCTCCTTTTTTGTTTCCGCTAAGGGAACTGACTCCAAAGGAGCTGCCGCTCTCACCACCGGTAAGATAAATGCCCCGGAATCCCACTTGATTATTAAAAAGTTTTATCCCCGCTGAAGTGCCTGTTATCCGATCAGCCGTGGCGGTGCTAATACCCAAACCGTCTTCCAATCCATAGACCTGCTTACTTAAGACATTGAAGGCTCGCAGATCAAAGTCCTTGTACTCAACGGCCAGCGTACCGCCCCTTCTGGCTAAAAACTGGGAGGTATAGGGGGATTCATTGATAACAATATCGCCTAAATCGGCTTTAATGGAGGCGGCTTCTTTCTGATATTTTCCCGATAGCAGCCAGTTGGCGGCATCCAGACCGATTTTTTGGGGAGGAGGGATGGGGGAGCTTTGATCAAGATAGCGCAGATTGGTTTTAAAGGAAACTTCCCAGTTTTGATCTTTGATTTTGCTGGTATGGCGCAGGTTGCCTTCAATCTTGGAATAAGGAATCGTTGTGGCGGTATCCGCCCTTTTGAGGGCCCCCTCATAAACCAAGGAGGCTTCATTATCCGTAAACAGTTCATCAAACTTTTCCGTGTGCTTGGTTGTAAAAGGGAGGTCCATTTGAAGGTTCTTCCCATTGGTATCAATGGCCTGGACGGAAAGGGTGTGTTTCCCGGCAGGAAGGACCAATACCGGGTCATATTCAAATCCTTGAGAAGTTTTATTCACTAACGAGGTAACATCGGTATAGTCCAGAAGGACAATCAACGTTTCCGGTTTAATCGGGGTCTGAAAATTTCCCTCGATATGCGGTTTTTTACCGATTATCTGGACATCCCTTTTTATGTTAAAAATAATCCATCCTCCCTGATCTGGTTTTGATTGGGGGGGGGGGGGGGGGGCCTCCGTAACAGGAAGACCTCCCTGGGCAAACAATCTGCCGCTTAAAGGATGGTGGGTCAGGGCTTTGATCTTGATGATCCCTTTTTCATTTGATTGGTAAGACGATGGTTCAAGATCCGAGGACGATAAACCCTGGGAGGCGGCCAGCTTACCGCTCAGAAAAAAAATCAGTAGGGTCGTTCCGAAAAAAACAGGAAGGGCCCCTTTTATAAAGGGAGCAACCTTAACCGCTATCAAAAAGAGGATCTGAATAAATGCCTCCTTAAGATTTTTTTGATGAAAAAATAGGGGAGTTCTGTTGATTCAGTAATCAATAAGGCTAATTTGGAGATTAGGGTATGAGGAATATTCTGTCAAGTATATTTTGCGGCTAACTATTAGATTTCAAGAGTTATTTGTTTTCTTTTTCAGGCTGCTTTTTCCGATTCCAGACCGTAATGAAGACATAATATCCCATCAAAAGCGGCAAGACGCTCAGGCTTAAATCCAGGCGGCCTTGAAAGAGCTGATAGGTGCTGAACCCGACGAGAAAGAGAATAAACACAATCTGGACGATGGCCACCGCTTTTATCAAAATTCAACGCCTTTCATTTTCCGCTTCTTCTCAGGCCCTAATGGGTTTCGGTTAGTATCATTAGAAGGGTAGGTTTTGTCAAAACAATTTTTTATACTGGCCGTAGCCCTCCCTTTCCAGATCCTCTTTGGGGATAAAACGCAAGGCCGCTGAGTTCAGGCAATAGCGCAGACCGGTTGGTTTCGGTCCATCAGGAAAAACATGGCCTAAATGGGAACCGCCATGTTTGCTGCGCACTTCGGTGCGTCGCATGAATAGACTGCGGTCTTCTTTCTCCACAATATTGGAAGGGTCCAGAGGTTTGGTGAAACTGGGCCAGCCGGTTCCGGAATCATATTTATCCTTGGAACTGAATAAAGGCTCGCCGGAAACAATGTCCACATAGATCCCGTCTTTTTTATGGTCCCAGTAGGTATTATTAAACGGCGGTTCGGTGCCTTCCTCCTGAGTCACATGATATTGCAAAGGTGAAAGCCGTTTCTTTAAATCGGCTCTATCCGGCTTTTGGAAACCCCTTCCTTGATCAGATGAGGGAGTTTTTTTCTCCTCATCCCAGGTTTTTTTCAGGAATTGGTCTCTTCCGGAGCCATGGCGGTAATATTTATAGCGCAAAGGATTTTTTTTGTAATAATCCTGATGATAGTCTTCGGCCATATAAAAGGTTGTCAGGGGCTTGATCTCGGTCACAATGGGTTTGTTGAATTTACCAGACCGACTTAATTCTTCTTTGGATTGTTCGGCCAGTTTTTTCTGCTCTTCATCATGATAAAAGATTAGACTTCGATACTGCTGACCTCGGTCGACAAACTGTCCTCCCGGATCAGTGGGATCAATATGGCGCCAAAAGATGTCCAGCAGGGTTTTATAGCTCACCTGGGCCGGATCATAATAGACTTGGATGGCCTCTATATGACCGGTCATCCCGGCTGAGACCTCTTGGTAAGTGGGATTTTTTTTGGTTCCACCGGTATAACCGGAAATCACCTTAATCACCCCGGGTACTTTTTCAAAATCGGCTTCTGTACACCAAAAACAGCCACCGGCAAAGGTAGCGATCGCCTGTTGGCTTTTGGTCTTATCTGGATTCATGGTTTTTCCTGCCTTTTTCTCAGCACTTTCAACTTGTTGAACGGCCGCGATCATCAAAAAAAAACCAATGATGAGCAACCCTAACACCCTTCCTTTCAATTCAAATAGAACGGCTTTCCTTTTCATGACCTCCTCCGTTATCAATCTACTAGAAAGATAATGCTTTTGTTTGGAGTTACAAGAGGGGAGAGGCTTAAAGGACAGGGATAATCCGGCCGTCCAGGACTGGAGGCGGTTTCTTCTTCTTACTGAAGGATGATGGGCTGGAAAAAGAAAGGGTGGAAAATTCCCATCCCTTTTTCTGAAGACCAATCAAAACGGTTTTTTTATGTTTAAGATTATAAACGGTTGGTCAAGGCCAAAAGCCAGCAATGCAAAGGGAGCATGGTCTTATAGTGGTCGAAGCACACCCCAACAAATTTTTCGGAAAAGAGATCCTCCGAGACCGGCCACTCTACTCCGGCATATAAACCGCTATAAAGCAGATATTCGGCATTTTTATGCCCGGAATCGTAGCCGGGAGGTATTTTTTTATAGTGCTGCCCGCCCAGAAAATAATCTTTATTCTTTTTGATGCTATTTATGGCCTTGGCCAAATCCAAGCCATGTTTGGGATGGACTACGGATTGTCGATAGGCCTCCATCATCTCCTTCGGGAACTCATACAGCCCTACCCCCAGCATGAATCGCCCCGGCTCCAAATGAAAATAAAAGCCCGAACATTCCATCCGGGGCCTGGCCCCTTCCCATAACCAGATACCCAGATGGGTTTTATAGGGAGTTTTATCGTTACTGAAACGGATATCCCGGTTAAGGCGAAAGAGGGATTTGTTGACCCTGGGGTCGGCATTAACTCCCGGGGCGATTTTTTTTAAGAGGTCCCCTAAGGTCATAATAAAGTCCCGGGCCGGGACCAGTACCTGCTGCTCATACTCTCCTTTGTGCTGGTCGAACCAGGTCTTGGTGTTGTTTTGGCCCAGATCCCGAAAAAAAACCAAGGTCTTTTTGGAAAATCCCGAAAATGTTGGGGAGGAGGTCATAATTAAGGTCCTTTTACTAAAAATCGCTTGAAGGAAATTGCCGAATCACATGATAGTCGGTTGGTGAATCCCGGCAGCGGCCAGGAGGGCATCGGTCAAAGCCCATCCCAGAATGGCCAGGCATTCCATGTCCAGATACCCTTCCGCTTTCTTTTGAAAAAGGAGGCTGCCTTGGGCCGGAAATTCCTCATCTTCATCATTGAATAAGAGAAGGATGGGGATCTTAGGCAAGGCCTCGAAACGAAGGGCCAACTGATAGGACACCTCCAGGTCCGCCGGATATCCTCCAAGGCTTTGACCGGCCTCCCGAAGCCGATCAAAGGAACCGGAAAAATGTCTGACCAGGGCCTTTTCGGTATTGTTGATAAATCCGCCGACAAAAGGAGCGGCGGCCTTAAAGTCCTTATAAGAAACCCACTCCTCGCCGATCGGTTCTGTTTCCGGACAGAGCAATAGGTATTTGCACAAAGCCACCTTGACGGCATGATCCGGTTCCTGCCCGGAGGGATCAAAAACACCCAGAGGAGAGACCCGATAGGGCTTTCCGAATAAAAGGATGAGAGCCTTTTCATTCTCTAATCGAATTCCCAGGGTTGCCGCCCTGGAGGACAAATCAATCCCGGCGACCTGGGCCAGATAATTTTTATAGGTTTCTTCGAAGATAGGGGATTTGAGAGACATATATTTCTTAGAAAGGACTTGCGATCCAAATTTAAGGTCTAAATATTTTAAGCTTTAAGTCTTTGATCGATTTGAAATGCTTTATGTTGGAAGTCACAAGGGTTAAGTTGTTTTCAGTAGCCGTAGCTGCAATGATTGCATCCCCGGCACGAAGGCCGGTGGAAAGCGTATATTCCTCGATGTAAATACTTGCTCGATGACCTATGTTTTCAGTGAAGGGCAGGACAGTAAAATCGTAGGTCTTCAGGAAATCTTTAGTTTGCTGATGCTGTTTTTTGTTTTGAGCTTGTTGGAGAAGTTCTAAATAGGTCTGAACAGACAAATAACGCAATTCCGCCAACTCTATAAGACCGGCTGCCTTCGAGTTGCCCCTCTGGACCCAGATAAAGATATCCGTATCAAATATCATCAAATCGTCCTTGGCGGAGTTTATCCATCTCTTTGGAAACGTTGGTTTGTTCTCCTTTTCTCATCCCGAAAAATGGATGTTCGGTTATTTTGGCTTTCTTACTGGATGACGTCGGAATGATCGTTCCTTTAAGTTGACCGTGGTATAGAATCCGCACCATTTCCCGCCTTTCTAAGGCTTCTAGGACGTCTTTCATTTTATAGCGCAAATCAACCACCGATGCTTCCATAAGGAATCTCCTCCAACTATGTATATATTAACTATACATTTTAATAAGGGAAAAATCAAGGGATTTTAAGGAAAAAGAAATAATCCTTGCAGGGTGTCGTTATGTTGTTATCCCTTCAATAAATTTTTTTGCCTTCTAATGCCTCAAGGGTTTTTAGGAAGCTTCTTTTTTAAATATGGGCTTAACTCAAATTACCCTAAGGTTTCCGAGAAATAAGCCATATCCCATAGATTGCGTCCCTTTCCAAGCCCCTTCTTGATCATTGGGAATTCACCTAAGATCGATTTATTTAAAAATGACTTAAGCTTCCGGATGATTGTATCTATGGATTTTTCTCCATCGGAGTCAATATAGATATGCAGGTGATCCGGGGCCAGCCAGAGCAGACGGGCAGCTCCTCCGACCAGGTCTCCGCACCCTAAAAGGGCCTCAAGAATAAAATCAAAAAGTCCTTTATCCGGAGAAAAGATTGGTTTTTTGTTACGAACATTCCAGGCCAGATGATATTTGAGCTCTATAAAAAATTCATCCGGGTCGAGGGTCAATTTTTGCAGGGCTAAGGCCTTCTGGTATTTGACTTTGTCGGAGGCTATTATTTCTTGGATGGATTTGTGTCTTGATTTGCGATCAACCAAGATAAAATTGTCTTGTATTTTATCCCCGGCTGGGACCGTTAGTCTTAATCGGGTGCGAAAGGCTTGGCAAACAAAAGAGGAATTATCCTGAACAGCCCGGTTCAGGTCACAAAGAATGCCTTCCTCAAATTCCAAGTCCCGGCAAACCCGGCATTCCGGAATCGGTCGGCTCCTATAAAATTTGTCTCAGTCTCGACATCTTGAAGGAATATGGGCAGGATCGGAATTATGCACTTTTCTAATCGTTTTCACCTTTTCTTCTAAAATTGATTTTGTATCCCTCGTCAAGAAATAATGTCAAGAAATCTAAAGGGTTCACAGGGAAGGAGCATTTTTTCCGGACCATTTTTTGATTAAGAAAAAAATCTGGACCTAGGAGAAATCCCTTGCACTGAAGGCAGACGATATTTCGTCCAAATTATCCAAACTTTTTATCTTTATTAACATTAGTTACAAAGGGTTGTAAAGTTTATTTATTTGTTTTTATTGTTATTTTTATTTTTGAATATTTTAGAATTATGATATATTAGTTCTATTAATGGTTAAAAAAGAACTTCGTATATTAATTGTTCCGGCCCGCTGCGCACGCCGGAACGGCGAGTTGCGCTTTACGCCTCGCCCGATTTGTTCCGATGTGCGCTGATTCGCGCACCGGAACAAAATCGTTCGAGCGCATTCGTCCTCGGACTTGGCGAGCCAGCTCGCCAGCCCGATTCCGAAACGTTCAACTAGCCGTTATGTGCTAAAATAGAATTCTCGGCAGGGGGTAAGAATTGGCTTACATTTGTTTGACAAAAACCAACATAAAGGATGAGCATATTTGTTGTGCCTTTGCTGACAAGAAGTGTGCACAGAGCTACGAAGCGAAGAAGCGATGGCTATCGGCTGAATTTGAAAATGGCTATGTTTTCAGAAGACTTGATGAGCGAGCGAAGGTGTTTATTGAGTATGGCCCTTGCGAGAAAGCCTGGGTGCCCGTGACAGCGCCTGACTACATCATGATTGGCTGCTTCTGGGTTTCGGGTCAATACAAAGGTGCTGGTCATGGAAAAGCCTTGCTGAAAGCGGCTATTGTTGATGCAAAAAAACAGGGCAAAAAAGGTCTTGTGACTGTAGTGGGCAAAAAGAAGTACCACTTCATGTGTGACACCAAATGGTTGTTGGGGCAAGGCTTCGAGATATGCGAAAGCACCATAACAGGCTTTAGCTTGATCTCGCTGGATTTCGATAAATCTGGTAGCAGACCCTCCTTCAATGATTCAGTAATGAAAGGCAATTGTTCTCCAGAAAAAGGTATTGTTGTTTACTACTCGAACCGATGTCCCTATTCCCAATTTCATGTTCAAGCGTCTTTGGTTGAAACTGCGCACAGGCGCAAGCTACCACTTAAAGCAATCAAGCTAGAAACGATGAAGCAGGCTCAATCTTGCCCTTCGCCAGCAACAATTTTCAGCCTGTACTTGAATGGTGAGTTCATTACCACAGACATCAGTGTATGCATGGACAGCCGGTTCGATAAAATTGTAGAAAGACGATAAGCAGATAACCAGCAGCTCTACCGAACTGCCTGGGCCGTACATGTGTGCAGACTTGTCAGCTCAACTTGGCCCAGGCAGCCGGTGAGCTGTACGTTGGCCTCATCAAAATCGCCTATGAATGAATTAGTATCGTGCCGTAAAGCAAGTAAGCCAGATCTGCCTGCAATACTCCAATTGTATGCTCAGCCCGAAATGGATAATGGAAAGGTTCTTTCCTTAACGAAAGCTGAGCGTATTTTCGAAAAGATTGAAGGTTACCCTGACTATGCTATATATGTCGCCGTTTATCGAGGTGAAATTATTGGTTCATTTGAATTGCTTATCATGGATAATCTGGGTCATTTAGGTGCTCCTTCTGCAGTTATCGAAGATGTCGTTGTTGATCCGAAATGGCAGAGAAAAGGAATCGGGAAAAGGATGATGCGGGAGGCGCTAAAAATATGTCATGCGAAGGGTTGTTACAAAATGGTTCTTTCCTCTAACCTTAAAAGAAATCGGGCGCATGCATTTTATGAATCATTGGGTTTCAAACGCCATGGTTACAGTTATTACGTTAGCGGTCAACCAGGCTAAGCTATCACTTCCTGTTGGAAAGAATATGACGGGGGAGATTGAAAAGGTTATGGCATGGAATGGGAAATTGTAATACATGGTCAAGATGGGTACGTCGAGGTTGTTACAGGCGGCATTGCTGATCAAGATGGCTCGTTGGCTATGGCCAAGACTATATCACAGACCATGCGCACCAACCGGATTACCAGAGCTTTAATCGATCATCGTAACCTTGAAAGGGTTGTCGGCCATACGGCCGATATCTATAATCGATCCAAAATTTTCCGGCTCATCGGGGTGATCTTGCACATCAGGATTGCGGAAATCATCAAGCCGGAACATTTAGAGCACTTTAGATTCTTTGAAACGGTGTGTCGCAATCAGGGGTATCAACTCTCCATATTTCAAGATAAAGACCTAGCTTTATTCTGGCTGCTTGCTTAGGGATTGATCGTCAGGGTTGGTTATCAGATAAGGGGTCAGTTTTTAAATTGACAAATTTTTATTTAATTGATTTAGTCCTAACATGGTCGGCCTAATCTTCATTAAAGAATTGACCTAATTGCCTTTGGCCATAGATTGGAATTCAAAAGTTTTGAGAGGTTTTTAATGGGAGAAACAATTGTAAAAGTGACGCAATTTGCCGTGGCTTCATCGGGCTTGTTAAAAGTCATTCAAATAGGTGCCGGTGTTGGAGTAATTATCTACAGTTCTGAAAAAAAAATTGGAGCAGGTATCCATATTCTTGCTCCTGACTCAGGGCCAAAACCTCCTAATAATCCCTGTATGTATGCCAACAGCGCTATACCTTTTATTTTAGAGGAAATTAGGAAAAAAGGCGTCAGGTCAGGTTTTTCTATAGCCATTGCCGGAGGCTCATCTTTGATGGGAAATAGCGGAGTCACCAATATTGGCCCCAAAATAGTAGGGGCTGTTAAATCGGAACTTGCCAAAAACGGCCTGAATATAAAATTAGATAAAACAGGTGGAACGGCCATCCGCACCATGATATTAGATATCGATGCCGGGAAAATAGCGATTACCTAAGGTAAAAAGAGAGTTACCTTTTCTATAGGCTTTAAGCCAGAACTAGTTAAAAAATCAAAAGAGAGGTTAAAAGTGAGAGTTGAATGTCCTGGATGCCACAAGGTTTATGAAATTCCGGATGATCGATTTAAATCGAATAAGAAAGTCACGCTTCCCTGTCCTAAATGCAATACCCATATCGATATCGATCCGGCGTCTTCTCTTAACAATCCGGCAACCCCGGAAGATTCAAAACCAGACATATTATCAGGGGAGGCTTTAAAAGAGAAGATCGTCCGGTCTGTGGGTGACCTCCCGCCAATGCCCCAAGCTATTTTTAAGGCTCGTGAAATATTACAAGATCCTAATTCCAGTATCAAAGAGCTTGCCGAAGTCTTAGAATCAGACCCGGCTATTGCGGCTAAAGTATTGCAAATGGCGAATGCCCCTTATTATGGAATGAGCGGTAAAGTGTCCTCTCTGCAAAGTGCCTCTGTTGTTTTAGGTCAAAAAACCATTGGGGAGCTTTTAACTATGGCGGGAGCTTCCAACGTATTAGGCAATACGTTGGAAGGTTACGGTCTTGAAGCTGGGTTTATGTGGAGGCACTCGCTCGGTGTAGCCTTTGCTTCCAGAAAAATTGCCAGCATGAAGCACCCCTCACTGACCAATGACGCGTTTACGGCGGGTCTTATCCACGATGTTGGCAAACTGGTCTTGGATCCTTATATCGTTGAAAGGAAGAAAACCTTTGAATCATTTATGGAGGATGGTCAAAAAACATTTCTTGAAGCTGAAAGAGCCATATTAGGGTTTAGTCACTCAGAAATAGCTTCAGAGTTATGTAAGGTTTGGGGAGTTCCGGCATCCCTGGCCAAAGCCATACAATTTCATCATGACCCAGCTTTATCAAATAATGATCCTCTAACTTATATCATCCACACGGCTGATGCTCTGGCTATGATGACCGGCCTTGGCCTTGGTGTTGATGGAATCTTATATCAACTTGATCAAAACGCACCGCTTGTTTTGGGACTAGGAGAAGAAGAAACAAGCGAGATTATGGTCGAAACGGTTGTTTCTGTTGAGGATATGATGAGTGAGATGAAAAATTAAAAGATCAATACCCAGAGGTAAATATTAGCACCTTGTCTTCAGAAGCATCTTGCGTAGCCAGGCCAAAAGGCCATCCAGCCATTTTAATAGTGTTGCCACATTAATCCCGTATAGAAAACGATTCAAGGGGTCAAGGATTGAAAAGCTTCACACTAAATCCGGGGAGTCTTCCATATAAGGTATAGGGCCATTTATTATAATTCGCAGGCTAACTCCAGCCATCCCTTCGTTCTGACTGAAGATGGGCTCGCTGTCCATATCAAGATAAAGGCGTGGAAGTAAAACCGCTTGCCCCCTATTTTTGTAATAATAGGACTTGTATTTGGGCAGAAATGAGTTAGAATGAAAAAAACAAATAGGTAAAAAAAATAAGATTTTCAAGAAGGTAGAAGAATTGGGCTATGGCGAAGCCGTCTTTTATATTCCTGGTGTTGTGGGTCATCGTCATCTGCTTGGCTCCGGGCTGTGTCGGAGTGAAGATTAGTCTTGAGACCGAATCCAAGGCGCCTCTCCAGGAGGCCCTCCTTCAGGGGAAGGAAGCAGGAAAGGTTCTGATCCTACCGGTTAGGGGTATTCTCTCTACTTCTCCGAAAAAGGATCTTGTCCGCGAACGGGCCGGTTTGGTTCAGGATGTGGTCGCCCAGCTCCGCCTGGCGGAAAAAGATCCGGAAATTAAGGCCCTCCTCCTAGAAATCAACTCACCCGGCGGGACGATCACGGCCAGCGATATTCTTTACCAAGAAATTATGGCCTTTAAAAAGCGGACCAAGGTAAAAATCGTGGCGGCCTTTCTGGATGTCGCCGCTTCGGGTGGGTACTATATAGCTCTACCGGCGGATAGCCTTATGGCCCACCCGACGACCATTACCGGTTCGGTGGGGGTTATTTTTATTAATCCCAAGGTAGCCGGCCTTATGGATAAACTCGGGGTAGCGGTGGAGGTCAACAAATCCGGACAGGAGAAAGACATCGGTTCCGTCTTTCGCCCCTCTACACCGGAAGAGCAAAAGATCTTCCAAAGTCTGACCGGTAAGCTGGGGAAGAAATTTATTGATCTGGTGGCCAAGCATCGATCCCTGGAGCCCAAGGCTTTGGACAATATCGCTACGGCCCGTATTTATCTGGCTGATGAAGCTTTAGAACTCAAACTCATCGACCGGATCGGCTACCTGGATGAGGCTATTTCCGAGGCGAAATCCTTGGCCGGGCTTTCCCCAGAGGCCAAAGTAGTGGTCTATCGAAGGAGTAAATTGCCTAACGATACACCCTATAACCTATCAACTTCTACTTATCCAAATTTGGGCGGTCCGCTGGTGGACTTAGCCTTACCGGAGTTCATCCCCGATTTTAATCCCGGCTTCTATTATCTCTGGATGCCCGGGAGTATGGGGCCGTAGAACCAACATACAGTTCGGAGTCCGAAGAAACTTCATTTTCATCTTTGGTTGTGCCCAGAAACTGAAGGGAGCTTAGGAATAATACAAAAAGAGAAAGGCGGCAAATGTCTAAACTTAGAATCCTTTGGCTGCTTATCTGGACAGTTTCGTTATTCGGATGTTTTCAGAGTGAAACCCTGATTCGAATTAAACCGGACGGAAGCGGAGTTGTCCAGGAGACTTTTTTACTCCCTAAACCGATGCTGGACTCGGTCCAGAACCTGGCTAAAGAATTAAACGAAGACAACAATACCAGGGACGAAGAAAAAGCGGCAAGTCGAGATCCCCTTCAAGGTATGATCCAAGATGCCCGGATTAAGGCCGATCAGTACGGGCCTAAGGTGAAATTCCTTTCGGCCACACCGGTTAAGACGGAGAACATGGCCGGGTACAAGGCCTTCTACGCCTTCGAGGATATCAATACCCTTAGAATCAACCAGAATCCGGAGAATAAGGCCGAAAAAATAGGCGGCAGTATGGAGAAGTCCCATAAAAAAGAAGAGCTCATTCTTTTTAAATTGGTCAGAGGACCGACTTCGACCCTTTCGGTGACCATGCCCGAGTATAAACCCGATAAAAAAGATCAAGGCCAATCTGGGACCAATCCGAATAAGAGACAGACTGATCCTCAGTCCCTGGAGATGATGAAAGAGCTGTTCAAGGATATGGTAGTCAAAGTAGCCTTGGAGATTGACGGGACCATCATTAAAACAAATGCCACCCACCGGAATAAGTCTGAGCTAACTTTAGTAGAAATGCATTTCGGCAGGATTATCGAAAATAAAAAAGTATTTGAAAAAGTAAGCGCCGCTGAACCGAAAACCATCGAAGAGATGAAGGAACTGGTCAAGGGTCTGGACGGATTGAAGATTGAAATGAATAATCCGATTGTCGTAGAATTTAAATAAACCCGGACAATTCATTTTTATCCTTGATTCTTTTGGGAAGGTTTATCGTTAAAAAAAGGGTCTAGAATATTAAGAATAAGCCCTGATAATAAGGAGAAGATTATGGCCTTGAAAGAACATGAGTATATTCGACAAACCCTGGAGCGATATACCAATTGCCCTTTGGAAGACATCTGCGATCATATCCTGATCACTAATTTCAAGCAATACATTAAATCCTTCCAGGAAAAAACCAAGGGAGTCTATAGTGAAGGCAATTTCATGGTGGTCAACGTCAAAGAACTGAACTGCACCATGATTAATTTCGGGATCGGTTCCCCACAAGCGGCTTTGTTGATAAACTGCCTGGCCTATCTGGATAATCTGAAATCGGTGATTATGCTCGGGATGTGCGGAGGGATTGATGACACTCTGGAAATCGGTAACTTCGTCATTCCTTCGGCAGCCATCCGCGGGGAAGGGACAAGCCGCCATTATCTGCCCTCGGAGTTCCCGGCTATCCCCGCCTCATCGGTAAATCTTTTCTGTATCGGTGCGGTCAAGCAGGTCAAACTTCAACCCAAATGCGGAATAATCTATACTACGGATCGACGGCTATGGGAATTTGACGAGGGCTTTGTTGAATATTTGCGGCAGCAGAGGATAATGGCTATTGACATGGAACTGGCAACCCTTTTTTCGGTAGCTTACCGCTATGAAGTCCCTATCGGCTCCATCATGCTGGTTTCGGATATGCCCCTGCAAAAACGAGGCATCAAGGACAAGAAACTCCATGATGAAATCTACCTCGAACATATGCCGATCCATCTGAATCTGGCCCTGGATGCGGTGGAAACACTCAAGGCAAAATGGAATGAAGTGGAAAGACGTTTGATCAGTGAATGGTGAGAATGGTCAAACCGGTTTGTTCTGGAATGGCCCAAAACGAACTCCGGGATTAACATTCTTTTTCGTTTCAGCCCTTTTCAAAAAATTTACTTGTTAGCGAGGTCCTTTTCTGTGAATCTTCAAGTTCTGACGACCAAATTGTTCTCCCACCCTAGGTGGCCGTTATATTTGGTCCTGATCATCTCTGTGGCTTCCCAGGTTTTTACCGCCGTCATGAACACAATTAACAGTCTGATCTGGTGGAAACGGATCGACCTTGACTTAATCCTGATCGGCTGCATCGATTCCCTGGCCGTTACCCTGCTCATTGCTCCGGCGGCCATTTACCTGATTCGCCACTCTTTTAACCTCGAAGAGATGAACCGAAATCTGCAAAAGGAGATTGCCGAACGAACCCAGGCGGAGACAGCCCTGCGGGAGAGTGAGGAAAATTACCGTCAGTTGTTTGAAGCCGAGTCCGATGCCATCTTTCTGGTTGATAACCAGACCGACCGTATCTTGCAGGCCAATCAGGCCGCCTGTGCCTTGTATGGGTACAGCCGTGAAGAATTGCTGGGAATGAAGAATGCCGACCTCTCGGCCGAACCGGAGCAGACCCAAAAGGTTACCCGGGAGACACCTATTATCCCAGACCAGGTGGTTACCATCCCCCTGCGCTGGCATCGAAAAAAGGACGGCAACCGCTTCCCGGTGGAAATCTCCGGCCGCTTTTTTGTCCTGAAAGATCGTCCTGTCCATATTGCCGCCATGCGGGATATCTCCAGGCGCATGGCCTCCGAAGAGGCCTTACGGGAAAATGAGACCCGCTTACGCATTCTCAGCGACAGCCTGCCCGGCGGCCTGGTCTATCAGATCGACTCCGGCGAAGAAGGGGGGCTGCGCCGATTCACCTATATCAGCGGGGGAGTGGAAATGCTGCACGGCTTTTCGGTGGAAGAGGTTTTGGAAGATGCCCAAAAAATCTATGGACAGGTGATTGAGGAGGATATTCCTCTTATAGCTGAACGGGAGGCCTTGGCCTTTGCCGATATGAAGACTTTCAGCGCTGAGGCCCGCATCCGGATGCCCTCCGGAGAAGTGCGCTGGAGGCTTTTCACCTCGGCCCCGCGACGACTGGCCAATAATCATCTGGTCTGGGATGGGATTGAAATAGATATTACCGAACAAAAGCGTATGGAAGAAGAACGCATGGTCATGAGTAAGCTGGAGTCCACCGGAATTTTGGCGGGAGGGATCGCCCATGACTTCAACAATCTTCTGTCGGTGATTATCGGAAACATTGATCAGCTGGAAGCGTTCGACCAAAACCGAGAGGAAATGGCCAACTCCCTGAAAGAGGTCAAGAAGGCAGCTCTAGAGGCCAGGGGTTTGACCAAACAATTTATCACCTTCTCCCAGGGGGGGGATCCGATTAAAAAACCAACCTCTCTGACCCATTTACTCCAGGAGCAAGTTCCTTTTACCTTGAGAGGTTCGGCTATAAAATGGGAAATGTCTCTTTCCCCGGATCTCTGGGTGGCTGAGGTCGATGAAATACAGATGGGCCAGGTTATCCGGAACATTGTTTTAAATGCCAGAGAAGCCATGCCGGAAGGCGGGAGGGTTTCCGTATCAGCGCAAAACGTGGAATTAAACGAACCAACATATCCTTCTTTGCCGCCCGGACCATATATCAAAATGCGTTTCACAGACCAGGGGGAGGGTATTCCGGAGGACATTCTTCCAAAGATCTTTGATCCTTATTTTTCTACCAAGCAACGGGGGAATCAGAAAGGGATGGGCTTAGGTTTGACGATCTGTCGTTCCATCATCCAAAAACACGGCGGCACAATCAGCCTGGACTCGCAATGGGGCCGAGGGACGACTTTGGATATTTATCTTCCGGCGTTGCCGGAGGCCGCCAGTATTATAACAACGGCAAAGGAAGTTCTTCCCGGTAGGCCCAGGATTCTGGTGATGGATGACGAGGAGATGGTCCGGACGATGGCCGGAACAATATTGGATCGACTGGGCTACCAAGTCGAGCTGGTGGAGAATGGCCAGAAGGCTATAGAGGTTTTTCAGACCGCTAAAGAGCACGGTCAGCCATTTGGAGCGGTCCTGTTGGATCTGACGGTCCGAGGGGGGCTAGGCGGGAAAGAGGCGATCAAGGAGTTGCTAAAGATTGACCCTCAGGTAAAGTCCATCGTCTCCAGCGGCTACGATGAGGACCCGGTTATGCAACAGTATGAACAGTATGGATTTCGGGCGGCCCTGACCAAACCGTATCTAATCAGTGATTTAAAAGAGGTCCTGGCCAAACTTTTCCCAAAGGCGGAGAGCACGAATTAACCCATAAGGCATCATTTTTAAATTCGACAGCAAGTGGCCCTTTTGATCCAGATAGAACATTTCCCTTATTTGGGAATGTTTCTCCTCCTCATCTTGGGGGCATCGGCCTGCCGGTACCGGAGGACAGCACCCTTATACTCTGCGGATTTTTAATTTCCCATCGCCAGGTCGAGCCCCTTCCGGCCTTATTGACCGTCTATGCCGGGTTGTTGATCGCCGATCTGATCCTTCATGTTATCGGTCGAAAGTTCGGCCGTCAGATCATCACTCATCCACGGTTTCAGAAATGGCTTTCCCCGGAACGGCTTTCATTTCTGGAGGAAAAATTCAACCGACAAGGGATCCTTTTCATCCTCTTAGGCAGGCACCTGGCCGGACTGAGGGCGCAGATTTTTCTGGTCTCCGGCATATTAAAAATGTCCACTATTAAATTTGTCTTAGCCGATGCGGTTTCCTCCACCTTTACCATGGGTTTGATGATCGGGGCCGGTTACCTTGGCGGAAACAGTCTGGAAGTCTTGAAACGGGATCTTTCCAGGATAGAACATGTGGCCGTTGTCCTGCTGGTTCTGGCTTTGCTTGGTTATGTTATTTATAACTTTTATGTGTCTAGACCTAAGAAGAAAGAGGGATGAACCGGTCGTCAGTGATAGAGGACGCCATTTTTTTTGACATTATGACCGGATTGGGATACATATAAGCCTAATACATAAATGATTTGGAGGTTATTATGCCCATAGCCGATAAGATGGTGAACATGGTGGAAGCCTCGACGATGATTCGGAAGATGTTCGAGGAAGGAAACCGACTCAAGGCCCTATACGGGGCGGATAAAGTATTTGATTTTTCTTTGGGCAATCCCGATGTCCCGCCCCCACCGGCGGTTAAGCAGGCCCTAAAGGAATTGGTAAGTGATGAAGCCATCAGCCACGGTTATATGCCTAATCCGGGATACCCCCATGTGCGCCAGGCTGTAGCCGATTTTCTTTCCCGAGAACACGGGGTCAAACTTGGCGCCGACCTGGTTATCATGACCGTCGGGGCGGCCGGGGCCTTGAATGACGCCCTCAAGGCCCTGATGAATCCGGGAGAGGAAATCCTGACCCCCAACCCCTATTTTGTCGGCTATAATCAGTATGCCTTTTGTGCCAATGCCGAGATCAAGACGGCCCAATCGCTACCTAATTTTCATCTGGATTTAGCGGCCATTGAGAAGGGCATTACCCCCAAGACGAGGGTTATGTTGGTCAATTCTCCCAACAATCCCACCGGTGTGGTCTACACGGCTGAAGAGTTGACCGGACTGGGGCGGATTTTGGATCAGGCCAGTCAACGTTTCGACAAACGGATATACCTGATCTCCGATGAGCCATACCGCAAAATCGTTTACGGCGGGGAAGTCCCCTCGGTTTTTAAGGCCTATCCGCACACGATCATTGTCTCATCCTATTCAAAAGAATTATCCCTGGCCGGGGAACGGATCGGCTATCTGGCCGTCCATCCGGAAGCCGAAGATGCCGGTTTAGTTATTGGGGCTTCGGCTGTGGCCAATACCATGTATTATGTCAATGCCCCGGCTTTGTTTCAGCAGTTGGTGGCCAAGGTGCAGGGGGTCACCGTGGATGTATCCATTTACAAACGGCGCCGGGATATTTTATGTCAAGGACTTAAAGAAGCCGGCTACACCCTGGAAGTGCCCGAGGGGGCCTTCTATCTCTTTCCTCAGAGCCCTATGGCCGATGATAAGCTGTTTGTCAAACTGCTGATGGAGGAACAGATCCTGGTTGTGCCGGGTTCCGGCTTCGGGTCCCCGGGTTATTTTCGCATTTCCTATGCCGTGCCCGAGGCCACCATCACCGGATCTTTTCCGGGATTCAAGCGGGCTATCGAAAAGGCGAAAAAGGGATAAAATTATTTACCGCCACGCCCCGCTCCTTGGGGCGTGGCACCACGAAAAGGGAAAATAATCTCTGGAACCGCCCATCAGCCTGCGGCTGACCTGACATGGCCAGCGAACGAATTCCTGCTTTGGGCAGGACGAGTGCGCGAACTTCAATAACGACAACTTCCCTGCCTGGAAGATCCAAGCCAGATTGGGGCGAGGGTATTCAATACCAGGATAAAAACTTGAGATATTTTTTGCCCTCGGGCGACTCTCCCCGAGGGCAACGGGCCGTTTCTCCGGTGCAAAGTCGCACCGGGGAAAAGAGGGGTTTGGCTTCTGTCCTGCCTTTTATCCAGCCTTTATCAAGCGACCAAAGGGAGCGGGCGGTAAAAAGATTTATTTACGAAAAGGGATCAAGTCTGCTCTTGGCTTTTGGTTTTAGATTTATAAGGGAAATAATTATACATGGAAAACAGGGCCGACTATATTATTCGGGCATCATTCTCTCAGTCCTGCCTTTGGCGGGGTAACGTTTCCTGAGGGTTTCCTCAACAGGAAAATACCGGAATTAAAAAAAATTTTCAGACGGTAAAACCTCTCAGGCGTCCTTTGTTGGCCCTTTCCCTATAATCCGGGACGTTCATGCAGAACGTGCTAAGCAAATTCCACTCCTTAACGTCAAGAGGCATTGAGGGCAGACTGGGAAAATTTTTAAAATAGCCGGAATTTTTTGAATTAAAGTGTTACGGAATTTGATTTTTTTAGTGAACTTTCTGTAGGGTATTAGGATATGATTCTCAAAAGAGGATATCTATATTTCGTCTTGTTCGTTATAATCAATTTTACCGGATGTGCTACGTATTCAACTGACAGACAAACGTCACCGTATAATGCTTATCTCCCTCCTCGTCAGGAACCGATTGTTATAAAACCTCCTGCTCCCGCTCAAATCCCTGAAATTCGACCTCAAGTGCCTCAAAGCCCTCCAATTCACCTAAGACCATCAATCCCATCAGTGCCCCCTGTCTCAACGCCACCATTAACCCCGCGACATTAGAAAATTTGGTTTAGGAAGAACTGGGGGCATCCATTCAATTTTAGCGCGATGAAAAGGACTTGACAGAAAAAACCTAAATCCGGCAAGAAATTTATCGACGAATTAATTTGAATGGCAGCCTCATTAAATATTATTTATCCAATAATCCGGTTTTCGGTGTTGGTGGGCTATAGCGATTATCAAGATATGGTCTTGTTCGAGGGAATAAAGGAGTTTGTAGGGAAACTTATGTAGAATACATTTTCTGATTTCACCCCGTTCGACTGGCCATGCTTCAGGGTATTCTGAAATTCTCTTCGATGCCTTTCTGACTTCGTGGCGAAATTCTTGGCCCAGTCCCTTAAATTCAACCTCATAATAAAGAGTTGCCTCATTGAGTTCTTGGACTGCAAATTTCGAAAAGATGATTTTCATCATTATTCATTCTTAAAAATTTCCTCCAGCGGAATACCTTCCAGCTTCCCCGATCGATAGGCCATAAGCCTCCTTTCGGCTTCTTCTGCCCATAATTCATCAATCGAGCTATCCGGTTGATCAAGGCTTTTTATGAGTCCATCGATTAAGATGAGCTTTTCCGCCGGTTGTAATTTTAACGCTTGATCAAGTATCTCTTTGCTACTCATTAAATCCTCCTTTCCAATTTCCGGCTAGGTTTTAAATAGAGTCCTTTTAAACAATCTATAAAAAGTCGGTTCAGCTTTCTCAAATATGGTACAAAATAAATATCATCCGGTCAAGTTCCTTCTCTGTAAGAATTCGTTCCCCATCTTACCTCAGCTCTGGGAAAGGCTGGCTTTGCGCAGCAGGAGTTCCCAGTCGTCATTGACCATCTCCTGGATCTGGTCCAGATCCGCTTCGGTCAGGTGCTTGAAGCGGCCCTGGAGCTTGAAGTATTCTTTGACCAGGTACCCTTTGGACATAAAATTGATCGTGTAGTGAAGACCGTCCTCCACCTCATAGATGGGAAAGATATTGGTTTGAACGGCCATACGGGCGATCTTGACGGAGAGCTCCGAAGGCAGTCCCCAGCCCGTAGGACAGCTGGAAAAGATGTGCAGAAATCGCGAACCTTTTATCCATTTGGCCTTTTTCACCTTGTAGACCAGATCCTCCGGATAGGCGATGCTGGTCGTAGCGGCGTAGGGAATCCGATGGGCCACCAGGGCCTCGACGATATTCTTCTTGCGCATCTTCTTCCAATCCGAACCCGGGGTGGTCGTGGTCCAGGCCCCATAAGGGGTTGAGGAGCTTCGCTGGACCCCCGTATTCATGTAGGCCTCGTTGTCATAGCAGACATAAATAAAATCTTCATTTCGTTCCACGGCCCCGCTCAAGGCCTGAAAACCGATGTCAAAGGTGCCGCCGTCACCGGCCCAGGTCAAAACCGTTGTTTCGCTGTCCCCTTTAACATCCAGGGCCGCCCTGACCCCGCTGGCTACGGCTCCGCCGGTTTCAAAGGCGCTGTGGATCACCGGTATACCCAAGGCGGACTGGGGATACGCCCCGGCTATAATCGACCAACAACAAGCCGGCAGAACCATGATGGTCTTCTCTCCCAGGGCTTTTAAGACAAACTTCATGGCAATGGCGGCCCCACATCCCGGACAGCCCACATGGCCGGAAAACATGTATTCCCGATCCAGTTCATTTTCCGGCATGACTCACCTCGCGAAGGCCTACCCAATGACTCTCTTCCCTGGCATAATCCCCGTCTTGGGTCAAGCGATAGATTTCTTCCAGAACGTTCAAGGTGACGTCTCTCCCGCCAAGCCCGGCGATGTAGCCAAAAACCATTGGACTTTCCGGGAGAGGGCAAAGAGCAGCCCGTATCTCCTGAGCAAATATCCCTCCGGCCCCGAAGGAGCAATTACGGTCAATGACGGCAATTCTTTGGGCTGACCGAAGATGTTCTCGTATGGCTTCGGCAGGGAAAGGGCGAAACAGTTTCACCTTCAATAAGCCGACTTTTTTCCCTTGGGACCGGAGGTCCCGGATAAACTGACGGGCTGTACTGGTGATGGTTCCCGAGGTCACCAGGATGAGGTCGGCATCTTTGCATTCCAGCGCCTCCACCGGTCCATACCTTCTCCCCAAATGGTTCTGAAAGGCCCCTTCCATTTCCGGAAAAACGGTCAAGGCCTCTTCCATGGCCATTTGGATACTGTAACGCATCTCCATATAGATGCCCGGAGGGGCCATTTGGCTCAGGGAGCAGGGGTTTTGGGTATCCAACTGAACCTTTGGTCGAAAAGAAGGCAGAAAACGATCGACCGCCTCCTGATCAGGCACATCGACCGGTTCATAGGTGTGGGAGAGGAAAAAGGCATCCAGGATCACCATGACCGGGAGGTTAACTTTCTCGGCCAACCAAAAAGCTTGCAGGGTCGTATCCAGGACCTCCTGTCCGGTCTCACAATAGAGTTGAATCCAGCCGGTGTCCCGCTGGGCCAGGCTGTCGGTCTGATCCGTCCAGATGTTCCAACCTGGGGCCAGGGCCCGATTGACTTCGGCCATGACGATGGGGAGTCTGGCTCCTGAGGCCCAGTGCAATAATTCATGCATCAAGGCCAAGCCCTGGGAAGAGGTGGCGGTAAAGGTGCGCACACCGGTGCTGGAGGCCCCGATCAAGGCGGCCAGGGCGGAATGTTCACTCTCTACCCGTAAAAACCGGGCCGGAAGGGAATCGTCGGCACAGAAATCCGAGAGCTTCTCGACGATATGGGTCTGAGGGGTAATGGGATAAGCGGAGATGACCTCAACGCGGGCCAAACGCACGGCCTCGGCTACGGCCTGACTGCCTTCCAGGACTTTTTTCATTTTTTGTCCTCTTGACGAGTATCTTACATCTGACAGGATCAACAGGATTAATCCATGTTTTGCTCAGACACAGGATGTGCCTGAGCAACCCTTATCCGCTTTCAGCGGAGAGTAGGCCTCAAAGTGCTTGTGGTTAAATTTTTTGCCTTTCCGGAAGAAAGGCAAAAAACAAATAATCCTATTCATCCTGTCTATCAATAAGTACCCTGCTCCTCTTCCAGTATCATGGCATTGCGGGGGCATTCCACCACACAGATACCGCAGCCTTTGCAGTAGTCGTAATTAATACGCCGTCCCAGGGGAAGGTCTTCCCGGAGGATGGACAAGTCCGGACAGTACAGACGGCAGTTGTCACACTGGTTGCATAGTCCGCAATTAAAACAGCGTTTGGCCTCGCGCATGGCCAGGTCCGTTGAAATTTTAAGATTGATTTCGGCAAACGATTGCACCCGTTCTCTTTTCAGGAGCCGCGGATAAATAAGGCGGGGGCTGAACTGAAAATGATCGTGATTGATCTCCTCATACTGGACCAGATGAGGATTACGGGTGGTGCGGGGGCCTCCCAGATACCTCTCTACGGAAAGGGCCGGACCATTCCCTACCAGAGAGGCCCTGAGTCCGGGTTCGATGGCCTCCGGACCTTTTTGAAAAAAGAGGTCCAGAGCCAAGGCCCCTTCCTTCCCCGAGGCCACGGCCTGGACCACACTTTTGGAGGTCACGGTGAGATCACCGCCAAAGACAGTGACCGGGCCTTGAGGATGGGGGACCAGAATGGTATTGGCCAGAGAAATAACGTCTTGGTCCTTGGTGGGGGGATTGGTCCACCCTTCGGAGGCCTCCAGCCCGATAGCCTTGAAGATCCGGGTCACCAGAAATGATTCGGTCTTTCCCGGTATGGGTTCAACTTGGGCTTTCCCCTTTTTATCCACATCACTAACCCGCATCATTTGCCCGGTTAGCCGAAAAGCTGTTCCCTCAGGCTGGATTTGAATCGGAGTCCACAGCTCCTTTAATTCTACGCCTTCTTCCAGGGCCATTTGAATTTCCTCTCCAAAGGCGGGCATATCTTGACGGCGGCGGCGATAAAGGATAAGGGCCTGGCCACCCAAACGCCTCACGGATCTGGCCACATCGATGGCCGTATTCCCCCCTCCCAGGATAGCCACTAATCCCTGCATGGCCGGAAAGGTCTCCTGATTCAGTTTCTCCAGAAAGGCCAAGCCATCTTCTACCCCCTCCAAATCTTCCCCGGGAATGGCCAGTTTGGGTGTCCGCCACAGTCCACAGCCTACAAAGACGGCCTCGTATCGCCTTCGGGCCTCTTCGAAGAAGTTTTTAGAAAGGGTCTTTCCGAGATGAATCGTAAAACCGATTTGGGAAATCCGTTCTATTTCTGTCTGTAAAGGGAGCAAAGGAAGCCGATAATTGGGAATACCATAGCGAAGCATACCGCCTGCTTCGGTTTTGGACTCGAAGACCTCACAGGTATATCCTAATAGAGTCAGAAAATAAGCAGCCGACAGACCGCTGGGGCCGGCACCAATCATGGCTATTTTTTTATTTTTTGAAGGCAACCGTTCCAGATCGGGCTTTAAATCATAGCGGACGGCATTCTCCGAAAGGGACCGTTCAATGATCTGAATGCCGATAGGCTCATCGAAAAGACCGCGGTTACAAACGGTTTCGCAGGGATGATAACAGACCCGTCCACAGACACCCGGAAAGGGATTCTCCCGGAGGATTGTTTCCCAGGCCTCCTTCAGTTGCCCTTGGCTGGTGAGCATCTCAATAAGGCCGATATCTTCTCCGGCCGGACAGGCGGCACTACAGGGAGAGGTCTTTTCATCATAACGGGGTTTTAGAAACCGCCAGGAACCGGTCTTGTTGCCTTCACTGGTAAGAGTGGAGCGAGAGATAAATAAGGAATCAATACCTGCTCTGGATGGTTCAGCCGCCATGGATCTTCCTCTTTAGATATAGGCGTTGAAGTTTTGATTCTATCAACTGAGGATTTTCCGCTGATTACTTTGAGTCGCCCAAGGATCGTTTCACTTGAGGATCGTTCGTCTTTGACGAACTTAAGGATTAAAGACCTTTGCCTCAATCCTCAAACGAAGTGCTCCTCAAGCGAAGCGATCCTTTAATCACTATATTTCGGGCTTTCTGATTCCAAAAGTTCGAACATATTTGAAATTAAATCCCAGCTTTGATCAAGCCCCGGATCTGTACCTCCTCAAAGGCCTCTTGGGCGGCCAGGATGTTTTCTGCCGGTTTTCCAGGAACATCTTCTTCAATGGCTTTGACCAGAGCGTTCATGGGTGGAGAATCGAGAACCCGGGCAAAGGCCCCAAGGACGGCGGTATTGACAATAGGATGGGTCCGGGTGCCCAATTGATGCCGTAGGGCAATGCGGGTGGCATCGACCACGGCTAACTGAAATCCGCTAAAAGGTTCCGGATCCGCAGGAAAGTTGGGGGTATTGATCAGAATCCATCCCCCCGGCTTCAACCCCTGCGTGACATCCACTCCTTCCAGAAGGGTTCGATCCAAAACGACCACATGATCCGGGGTATAGACATTGGCTCTGACCCATATTTCCTGTCGGTCCAGACGCAGATAGGCTTCGACCGGTGCCCCCCGTCGTTCCACTCCGAAGACCGGAAAACTTTGAACGTAATAACCGGCCTGAAAAAAGGCCTTGGACAGTAAGATGGTGGCGACTACCGTTCCCTGTCCGCCGCGTCCATGAAAACGGATCTCCAACATTTAGGTCATTGGCCTCTCATGATAAGTGCTCGTGCCTTTGTACAAAAAGGTATGAGAATAAAGGATTGTCTTTTGAAACGTCATACCGGCGAAAGCCGGTATCCAGACGTCGTCCAGGTGAATGCGGGAACCATTTCCTTAATCCTGAATTCCGTGTCGGGCTTCACTTTCATGGAATGACAAAAACATGGTTACAACACCGTCTCTGAGTCCGGTATGAAGAAAAGTATGGCCAAGTTCCTTATTGTTCACTTGAATCCTTGACCCCTTGAATCCTCGAATCCTATTTTCGCTTTCCATTACGGTTTGCTCCAGACTACGACAATGGCCTTCGCCGGGGCCTCACTCAAACAACGAAAACTGTGACTGATATCCGATTCGAAATAGATGCTGTCTCCTGGGTCAAGCACCTCCACCCGGTCAACGGTGCGAAATTCCAATCGGCCCTCCAAGAGATGAAGAAACTCTTCCCCTTCATGGCTGACAAAGACCATTTCGCTGGTGTCCATATTAGGAAACTCCACCAGAAACGGTTCCATTTGTTTGTTGGTCTTTTTTTCTTCCAGGGCTTCATAAATATAATCCACTTCTCCTTGGAGGTGCGAGGGGAGACGCTCCATACGGACCCTTTCATGACGGCGGGTAATGGCGATTTTTTCTTCCCCCACCTGGTTCTGAAAGAAATACGACATACCTACCTTTAGGGCCTTGGAGAGTTTCAGTAAATTGGCAATAGGGGGGACCACCTCACCCCTTTCAATCTCAGCCAAAAATTCTTTGGATAACCCTGTCTTGGCCGCTAAATCCTGGAGGGTGTAGCGGTTCTTTTCCCGAAGGTCTTTAATCTTATTTCCGATTTTAAAGGCCTCAACTTCCCAATGGATGGTCTGCTCTTCGGCCATTTCCTCCTCCTGATCAAAAGGGTTGAATCTCCGTTATGATCCTTTAAGGAGTTTCAGAAAGACGTTGAACTACTTTTTCTTCCATATCGTTCAGGATAATTTTCATGACCTCCCTCTTCCGGAGAGGGCCGGATTGGTTCCAGCCTTTTTGGAAGGCCTCTTCCTTTTTCCACCTGAATTCCTCCAAGCTGGAAGCCATGGCCGCCCAGATAATGAGCTTCTGAAGAATATGACGTTCCGCCGGGGTTAAATCATTTTCCGTATCAACGGATATTCCAGTTTTTGTATTCAGGATCATGGCTAAAAAAAATCTCAATAAAATTAAATCATACCAAGGATTGGAGAACAAGTCCATTTCATAAAAGAAGATTCACCTTGAAGCCATTTTGGGGTTTGGCCTAAAACGCCAGAGGTTGTTTGTTTAATAAATGGCCGAATTCATAAAGATGTAACGGTCTGCCTCAGAGATATCCTTTTATCCAGCCCCAAAGGATTCCATAATATTCATAAAAAGCCCGTTCGGTGTTCATTAAAGCCTTGGATTGGGGGAAAAATACCAGGAGGCTAAGGGACTCCCAAAGACCCTGAAACTCGGTCGGGGCGGCGATGGGTTTAGTCCCCACCTTTTGAAATAAGGCCATGGAACGGGTCATGTGGCTGGCTGAGGTAACCAAATAAAAAGGGTCCGTCCCCAATTGTTTTTTCAAGAAGATGGCCTGGTCACGAGTGTCCCAGGATGATTCTTCCAGGAGCACCCGTGACGGATGAAGGTCCAATTTCAGGGCTACCTCCTTCATGACCTTGGCTAAGGATACATTGCCCTCATAATCTCCTCCGGATAAAATGAGCTGGGCCTTGGGAAGATGCCGGCAGATTCGGAGGCCTTCTAGGAGGCGCTTTAAGGAGGCATCATTTAAACGGTCTTCGGGTGTCAGGCCTTTGCTCTCCCTGACGCCAGCACCTAAAACTACCACCCATTTGATATCTTTTTGAAGGGACGATTCCGCCAGAGGCGGATGGCGGCTCTCTAATGGCCTGATAAGAAAATAGGAAAAAGGAGAAAAAGAAAAGAGATAGAGAGTCCCTATCCCGAGAAGAAGAAATTTTTTCCTCTTTTTGGGCCAAAGCAGGCCGATGAGGAGAATTCCAATAACCAGGGAGATGGGAAATATTAAACGGGATAAGATTTTTTTTAGGATAAACATGGCTTTTCCTCTTGGCTAGTAATAAGAGGTACCTTTATTCTCTTAGGTAACATAAAAAAACCTTGGCATAAACAGGTATTTTTATCATGGACAAAAAAGGGATCGGAAGATAGAATAATAAGGAAGGGTCTTTTAATCATGAAGTTTCGCTGGACTTTAAAACTCTTAGGCACTCTTTCCCTGGTTGTCGCTCTAGGGGCGATATCCGGCTCCCTCTATTTAGGATCACAGGTTAAAAATTTTTTATTGCTCCAGAAGACCGAAGAACTCAAGGCCGACTTAAATAATGCTGTTTGGATAACGGCTGATCAGTTAAGGACCAACAAAGATAATCCTTCCCAACTCCGTTTTTTGGTTATTCAGTTGAGTCGAAATATCCAGGGGAGAGTAACCCTTCTTTCCCCTGAGGGGCGGATAGTAGAGGATTCGTCCTTGAGCCGTGAGGGAGTGGAGAAAGGAGAAGACTTTTCCAAGCGACCGGAAATCCTGGCTGCCATGACTAAGGGATATGGCCAGACCATTCGTTTTAATCAGGACCTTCAGGCCAATACCCTTTTTGGCGCCCTCCCCATTCGTCAGGGAAATATCCTACTAGGCTATTTGCGCATCGGACTCCCACTCACTCAAATTGAGAAGGCCGTGGCTGCCCTGCAAGGAGGCCTTTACCTGGTGGGTGGTTTAACCATCCTGTTGGTTGTTTTGCTGGGACTACTTTTAATCCGGCGTCTCGGCCGCCCGCTCGGGGAGCTAAATGATTTAGTGCAAAGAATGGCCAAGGGAGATTACAGACAACCTTTCCATCTCCTGGCCCAAAGTGAATTCAGCGAATTGGCCCGTTCGTTGGAAAAACTGGCCGTCGGCCTCAGAGAAAAACTGGACTTGTTGGATTTAGAGACCGGAGAGATAAATGCCCTGCTTTCGGCCATGCGAGAAGGCGTTTTGGTTACGGATGAAAAGGGTCGGATTATTTTGATCAATCCTTTTCTAAAGGAGATCTTGGGCGATAAGGTTTCCTGGAAAAATCGATCCGTCCAGGAGGCTTTTATGAGTGCCGAGTTGCAGGAGGCGGTCGATGCCGTCCTTAAAGGAAACTCTTCCCAGCCATTACAAGTAAGCATCGGTCGAAATTTTCAGCGGGTTTTTGAAGTGCAGGTTTTAGCACTGGCCTCGGCTCATCAGCCTTTACGGGCGGTGGCCTTGTTTCATGAGACGACTGAACTGCGCTATCTTTTGAAAGTTCGCCAAACTTTTGTGGCCAATGCTTCCGCCGAACTACTGGCTCCCCTGACCTCGATCGATCAGCGGCTGGAAAGGCTTCTTTCTATCGTTAGGGAAGATAACCCTGAAGTGCAACAGGGATTAACTTTAATCCGGAAAGAAGTAAAACGACTGAATCTGTTAGAGTCGGATCTATTGGAACTGGCCAAGTTGGATGTGCAGGAAAAGGCCAAAATCAATTTTGAACGAGTTGGAATTATAGAGATTTTAAAAACCGCTCTGCAGATGGTTAAAAATCAGGCCAGGGAAAAGGCCATTTCTCTGGAACTGGATGGGGATAATCTTCCTGAGGAGATGACGGCCTTTTGGGAAAAAGACCGAATCTTGCAAGCCCTGTTCAATGTGCTGGATAATGCCCTAAAATACACGCCGTCCGGAGGGCAGGTTCGTCTCGTGGCAAAACCCATTCAGCGAAAAGAGGAAATCGACGAACAACGAACGACATACGACGATCGTGTTAATTTCATAGAAATCAGCATTGAGGATAACGGCCCCGGCATTCCGAAAGAGCATCTTTCGCGGATTTTTGAACGCTTCTATCGGGTGGATCGGGATCGTTCCTGGGAATTAGGCGGGACCGGCCTTGGTCTGACGATTGTTAAGCACATAGTCGAATCCCATGACGGAACCGTGGAGGTCCAAAGCGCCCTGGGAAAAGGGACTACCTTTTCCCTCAATCTCCCTTTGAGGTTGGAAAAGTTGGCCTTGAAAAATAACTAAGGCCTAAAGCTCATCCGAAGCGGGCGCCAGGAATTTGAAAACTGGAATTGATGATTTGCCGGTCTTAACATCCTTGCCTTTCAGACCTCGGCTGAGCCTTTCGATTTACTCAAGTCCGTGAGCGACTCGACCAGAGCTCGTCGAATGGTTTGCAGAACGGCTCGCCGCAAGCCTCGACCACCGGAACCCTGTTTTGGTTATAATCCCAGCTTTTTCTCCAATTTTCGAATCAACTCTTCCAGTTCTTTCCGTTCTTCGGGCGTTATTTTTTCCTCGGCCAGTCTTTTTTTCAGGGCCAGCAATTGCAGAGATTCGCGGTATTCGGTACAGGGGATAGGCATAATTAATCCCAAAATAACGTTCGTCGTTGGGCGTTCTGCGTTCGGCGAAAATCCATGTTCATCTTTAAAGGCGCCCATTTAAGGCGGGCAGGAGGGTTTAGTTCAGTTCTTCTCGTTGCGGCTTAAAACCCCTTTGTCTAAAAATATCAGTTTTCGGGCTGTTTGAGCGGCCCGGGGATCATGGGTCACCATGATGATCGTCTTCCTAAACTCCTGATTGAGGCCTTCCATCAGGTTCAAGATTTCTTTAGCGGAATTTTTATCCAGGTCTCCGGTCGGTTCATCGGCGACGATAATCATCGGATCGGTGATAACCGCGCGGGCAATGGCCACCCGCTGCTGCTGGCCCCCCGAAAGTTCTTTGGGATAATGGTCCATCCGATCGGCCAGGCCGACCACCTGAAGGGCGGTCTCGACATGACGCCGCCGTTCTTGCCGGGGCAGGGAAGTCAAGAGCAAAGGGAGTTCGACGTTCTCATAGGCGGTCAGGACCGGCAAGAGATTGTAAAACTGAAAGATGAAGCCAATATGCCTGGACCGCCATTTGGCCAAATCTATTTCACTTAAAGCCGAAATATCCGTTCCGGCTATTCGTATACTTCCTTCATCAGCCTGATCGATACCGGCGATCAGATTAAGCAGGGTCGTTTTTCCTGATCCGGACGGGCCCATTAAGGCCAGAAATTCGCCTTCGGCAATGTTCAGGGTTATATCCTGCAATACCGGAAGCCGCTGACTGCCGCGATAGTAAGCCTTGGAAAGGTGTTCTATCTCAACCAGTGGAGATTGATCGTCCGGGGATCCGTTCATTGTTTCATCTTTCCGGTTCTAATTTCCTTTACTTTCCGAAGGCACACCATGGGCGCAGGAAACAAGCCGGGCACTTCGGTCCCCGGGCTAGGCAGAGACTTCGTCCGTGTTCAATGACCTGGTGAGAAAAAAGGACCCATTTCTCCTGAGGGATGAGAGGCATCAGGGCGAATTCGATCTTGACCGGGTCTTTCTCGGCCGTCAGGCCCAGTCGCTGGGAAATCCGGCTGACATGGGTATCCACGACAATGCCCGGAATACTAAAGGCATTGCCCAGAACCACGTTGGCGGTTTTACGGCCGATCCCCGGCAGAACGACTAGTTCTTCCATGGTCTGGGGGACCTCTCCTCCGAACCGTTTAACCAGCTCGGCACAACACATCCGGATATTCTTGGCTTTATTATGGTAAAAGCCGGTGGAGCGGATGTCCTCTTCCAGTATCTCTAATGGGGCCTGGGCATAATCCTTTGGGGTTTTATATTTTTTAAAGAGTGTTTTCGTCACCCCGTTGACCCGTTTATCCGTACATTGGGCCGAAAGGATGGTGGCAATCAACAATTCCAAAGGATTTTTAAAATCAAGGGAACAGCGGGCTTGGGGATAGTTCAAATCCAGGACCTTGAGGATGTGGGACGTTCTGGCTTTAAGATTCATTTTTTTTCCTGACAAAATAGGTTTTGATTTGATCTCCCTCAAGGGTGTTGAAAACATCCTTCCTGGTCAGCCAGCCTTTGCGGGCGATGCCCAGACCATAAGAAAGATCATCCAAGCCGTCCAGGTGATGGGCATCGGGATTAATGGCGATCTTAATCCCCAATTGCTTGGCTTTTTTCATTAAACGCCAGTCCAGATCCAGTCGATGGGGATTGGCGTTCAATTCGATGATCACCTTGTTTTTGGCCGCCGTCTCCAGGATCCGGTTCATATCTACCGGATAGGGATCCCGGGCCAAGAGAAGCCTGCCGGTAGGGTGTCCGAGCATAGTCGTATAGGGATTTTCCATGGCCCGGATGATCCGGTTGGTCATCTCGGTTTCGGTCATAGTAAATCGGGAATGGACCGAGGCGATGACAAAATCGAATTGAGAGAGTATTTCATCCGGATAATCAAGGGAACCATCGGGCAGGATATCGGATTCGATGCCCCAGAACAGAAAGACCTTTTTTTGTTTTTGATTTATGGAGGCGATCTCTGCCCTTTGTTTTTTCAGTTGGTCCGATTTCAATCCCCCGGCATAGGCGGCCGATTGGCTGTGATCGGAAATGCCCAGATACGATAATCCCTTTTTCTCCGCGGCTTCAACCCATTGGGCAAGAGTCGGCGTCCCATCACTCAATTGGGTATGGAAATGAAAAGTTCCCCGGATATCCTTTTCTTCCACCAAAACCGGTAAAGTGTGATTTTCCGCCGCCTCGATTTCACCTAAGTCTTCCCGAAGCACGGGAGGTATGAAATCCAGCCCTATTTTTTGATAGATCGCCGATTCGTCGTCACAGGAAATAAGTTTTTCCCCTTTGAACAGCCCGTACTCGTTCAATTTGAAACCCAAAGTTTTTGCCCGGCCCCGTAAGGCCGTATGGTGCGCCTTGCTGCCGGTAAAGTGATGAAGGGCATAGGCAAACTGTTTGGGACCCACTACCCGCAAGTCGGCCTGAATCCCGGACTGAAGAAGTACGGAACTTTTTGTTGGGCCCTGGCCTATAACCTGTTCAACCATTGGCAAGTTCACAAAAAAATTCATAACCTCTTCCGGATGGGCGCTCTCCACCACTAGGTCCAGGTCTTTTACGGTTTCCATCCGGCGGCGCAGACTGCCGGCTAAGGAGGCTTGAAGGGTTCGGGGGTGATTCCGGATTTCCTCCAAAATAGTCAATGCCTGCGGATAAGCCCCCCCGAAAAGAAAACGCCCCTGGAATCGTTTGAATTGTTCGATCCCTTGAAGAATTTTTTCCTGAGACTTCTGGCCAAATCCCGACAGAGTGATCAACCGGTTTTCATGGCAGGCGTATTCCAGTTCACCGATCGATTTGATCCCCAGCTTTTCAAACAACTCCTTCACCTTCTTTGGGCCAAGACCCGGCACCCGGAGCATCTCGCGGACCCCTTCCGGAAAGGTGGCTTTGAGTTCTTGGTGCAAAGGGATGAAACCATCCTGAACGAGTTGGCTGATCTGAAGAGAAAGGGTCTTGCCGATGCCTTTGATTTGGGACAGGGCGCCGCTGGGGATCAGTTCGGCTACAGGAGAATCCAGGGACTCGATGATCCGGGCTCCTTCGGCATAGGCCCTTATTTTGAAGGGGTTTTCCCCGGTCAACTCCAGAAGCAGGGCTATTTCATTCAGGATTCGGGCGACGTCTTTATTGTCCATGGGGGAAATCATTTCTAAGCAGGATATTGATAAAATCTCTTTTAATAGGTTGCTCAAAAAGGTCGACGTACAAGGCGCCCGAGATTCCGAGGAATGAGTCGTACATAGAGGTACGTCGCAATGACGAGGAAGGAGGGCAACGCAGTAAATGGGCCTTTTTCAGCAACCTATTAGAGGATGATTATTTTCTTGATGGCCCTCACAACCTCTTCCGGTTCATCGATGACCTGGATGATATCGAGATCTTCAGGAGAGATCAGGCATTCCGGACAGACGACTTTTCGCATCCAATCCAAGAATCCTTTCCAGTAATTCTTATTCACTAAGATGACCGGAAAGGGTTTGATCCGTTTGGTCTGAATCAGGGTAATGGCTTCGGTGAGTTCATCCAAAGTCCCGTACCCGCCTGGAAGGATCACATAGGCCACGGCATATTTGACAAACATGACCTTGCGGATAAAAAAATAGCGGAAATCCAGCTGGATGTTGGCATAGGGATTAGGCTTTTGTTCAAAAGGAAGTTGGATATTCAGCCCAATGGATTTGCCGCCGGCTTCGGCCGCTCCTTTGTTGGCCGCCTCCATAATCCCAGGACCACCCCCAGAGATGACATTGAATCCGTTTTGGACCAAAAGACGGGCAATTTCCACGGCCTGCTCATAGTTCGGTTCACCTGGTTTGGTGCGGGCTGAGCCGAAGATCGAAACGGCCGGATAAACAGTGGATAACGTTTCAAACCCGTCGACAAATTCAGCCAGGATTCGAAACATGCGCCAGGAGTCCTTGATGGTCAGGTCATCAATGATATACTGCTGTTCGGGTTTAAAATCCTTGGTCATATTCTTAACCCTCAAATAGAAAAGTTCCCACTTTTTGATTGAATTCTCTTCCCTCTGCTTATATTATTTGGTCCATAGTGTCAAGAAATAGGTGCCCTTAATCCGGCTGATGTTCGGAGACAACTTTGGTTTAAATAGGTTCAAGTGATTTGACATCCACATCTTTCCCTTGAATCCTTAAGATTGCGATTCAACCTTCTTGCTGTCCCAAAGAAAATGAGGTCTTAGGAAGAAAGGAAATTTCATGCAAGTAACCTGTTTAGGTGCAACCCGCACGGTCACCGGTTCCTGTTTTCTTCTGGAACACGGCCAGTTTCAATTCCTGGTCGATTGCGGTATGTTCCAAGGGGGCCAAGAAATCGAAGAAAGAAACAGGGCCATAGGGAAATACCTTCCCCGGGGATTAACCCACATTTTTTTAACCCACGCCCATATGGACCATTCGGGTTTGATTCCCCGGGCTGTTAAAGAAGGGTTTAAGGGCAAGATTATCTGCACCAAGGCCACCTTCGAACTTTGCCGGATCATGCTTAGGGATAGTGCCCACATACAGGAAATGGAGGCGGAATGGCAGAGTCGAAAAAACCTTCGTTCCGGACAGAAACCGGCCGAACCATTATACACAATGGAAGATGCCGAACGAAGCCTCACTTTTTTCCGGCCTGTCGACCCCGGAGAATGCCTTAAGATTGCCCCTGATATGGAGATCTGTTTTCATCTGGCCGGTCATATCCTGGGGGCCTCTTTCCTGGAAATCCGTTTTCAGGAAGAGGGCCGGAAGGGGAGGGTGATCTTTTCCGGGGATATGGGGCGTAAAGAAGCCCTCATCGTGGCTGATCCGGAATCTGTTGAGGAAGCGGATTTTTTGTTTGTTGAATCCACTTACGGTGACCGGCAGCACAAAGGCCATGAAGAGAGTAAAGCCGAACTGGTCTCCGCCATTCAGCAGGGGATTAAAAACGGGGAAAAGATCATCATCCCGGCCTTCGCCATCGAGCGGACCCAGGAGATCCTCTATATGCTTCATCAGTTTCAAAAGAACGGACAGATCCCCGCCATTCCGGTTTATGTGGACAGTCCTCTGGCCATTGCGGCCACCGAAATATTTAAAAAATTTCCGGAATATTTTGATGAAGAGATGTCCCGGCTGGTGGCCCAGGGAGAAAATCCTCTGGACCTGCCCCAATTGGTCTATACGCGGACAGCCGAAGAATCGATGGCCATCAATCGCCAAAAAGGGGCGGCCATTATTATCGCCGCCAGCGGTATGTGCGATGCCGGAAGGATTAAGCATCACCTGAAGCATAACCTCTGGCGGCCCGGAGCCCAGATTGTCATTACCGGCTTCCAGGCCCAGGGGACCTTGGGGAGGGCCCTGGTGGACGGGGCGAAGAAAGTACGGATCTTCCAGGAAGAGGTCGTTGTTCGGGCTAAGGTGCATACCATCGGCGGCTTTTCAGCCCATGCCGATCAAAGCGATCTATTGGCCTGGATCGGACATTTTAAAAATCCGAATCTCCAGATTTTTGTTATCCACGGTGAAGAATCGGCCAGCCTGGCCTTTGCTCAAATCATTCAAACGACTTTTCATTTTCAGGTCCAGGTTCCTCATTGGTTGGAAACCCTTGCTCTGGTCCCGCTCAAAGAGCTTCCCGTTCAAAGGCCTCCTGAAGACGAAGAGCTTCAGGCTCTCCGGACCTCTTTGGAGGATCGCTGGCAAGCCGTCAAGGGGCGACTGGAAGGTGTGAGCACCTTGGAAAAAGGAAAGATTCAGGAGGTCAAGGCTCTTTTAGAGAAGACGGAAAGAGAGCTGGAAGGGCTGATCCATTAGATTATGAAGCTCTCCCGCCTGGTCACCCTGATAAGCCTTTTCGTTATCTTGGGCTTTATCCTCTTGGTCATCAACCAGACCGCCCAGGTTGTCCTGTTGGCCAAATCGTTTAATCCATCCTTGGGAACGGGATTACTTTATGGTCTGCTTGGTTTCTATGCTCTGGTCATTCTGATCCCTCTATTTTTATTTATGCGTTTACCCCGGTCCCTCCGGCCGCTGGAAAGTGAAGAGTCCCCTTTATTTCAGGAGTATCTGGTTTCCTTGGGCCGTCGGCTTAAATCCAACCCCATTTTAACAGATCAATCCTTTGATTTTTCTAAGCGGGAAGATATCGAGAAGGCCCTCGTCATCCTGAATGATCAGGCCGATGAGGCGATTAAAAAAGCCGCTTCCTTAGTTTTTGTCAGTACAGCCATCTCCCAATCCGGACGACTGGATGCCTTATCCGTTTTAGCCGCCCAAGTCCGCCTAATCTGGCAGGTGGCGCATATCTACAACCAACGACCTTCCATCCGGGATATGCTGCACCTCTATGCCAATGTGGGGGCGACCACTTTTCTGGCCATGGAGTTAGATGATCTGGATGTGAGTGAACAGATCGAGCCGATCATCAGCAATGTACTGGGAACCTCATTGGCAGGGGCCATACCGGGAATCAAGATTGTGGCCTCCATTATCACCAACTCCCTGCTGGATGGAACGGCCAATGCCTTCCTGACCCTTCGGATCGGGATCATCACCAAACACTACTGCCGGTCTCTGGTCAAGGGAGACCGAAAATCCGTTCGGCGACTGGCCGTGGCTGAGGCGGCTCAGATGCTGGGGGCCGTGGTGCTGGATTCCTCCAAGAAGGTCACCTCAGCCATTCTGACTGCTGCCAAAAAGAAAACGACCGGCTTGACTAAATTTGCTCTTCAGAGGTTTAAAGGACTGGAAGATAGGAGTTGTCTGGATAAAGAACGGTTATAGTAAAGGGGGACAAACTGCTCGGGGCTATGGTCCTCGATATTAGATAATCTCTTGGCTTAAAGCAGTCCGTTTATTTTCTTCTCGGACAATGCCCTAGTTATGAACGGCTAATGATGGACCATCAAGCCCATCAAAAAAAGACCTTAGATCCTTATCCTTATTTTGAGAGATTTTGTTGGCGCATGCTTCACAGATTCCATGGGTAATGATCTCCTCCCCATGACCCTTTGATTCAACCTGTCCCATATCTTTGGTACACCAAGCGCAAACACGTTTCATACCCATTTCCCTTTTCTACCGGACAAGATTAGACCTTGTTATGCGTACAATCAGGCAACGAGCTCAATCTAAGTAAAATTCTTACATCGTTTCTGGCCAAAAACTTTAGTGAAAGGTTCAAATAGAGAACCATGTTTAGGCAGGATGACGGTGTTTTATATTAGGTAGGAAGGACTGTCAAACCCTGATAAACAGACTTAGAAGTTAGCCGGTTGAACGCATCAAGCTGCCATCAAAAGGCCGTCAGAATAGACGAAATCGGTTTTTCTTCTGCTAACCTGTTAATTCTAAATAGGATTAGCTGAAATAAAAAAACAAATGGAATATTAATTCATTATAATATAATAGCCCTCAAGGCCCCTTTTAATGATCTTTCATTTTCTAAGTTTTTCTCGCTTTTTTAAATCCCGCCAACCAAAAAGGTTAAAAATTATCTTTTTTGCTTTAGCGGGACAAAGAAAAATTAAAAGGGGCAAGGGTTTTATAAGATGGTCATCCGATTTGATTTGTTAATAAAAGGAAAAACAGAACCGAACAAAGAAATTGTTTATATTTTATGTCAAACTCCCCTGAATCCCCCGTGTGGAAGCCCCGGGTTATTCGTTTTTCCCCTTGACTTTGACTTTCTTCAAAATTAAAATTTTCGAATAAAAAAATAGGAGGTTTGGAACGTGGAGATCATGATTAAAACTATTTCATCGTTATTAATGGCCATCAAAATAAACGCTGAGGACCCCGGGCGTGAGCCCGGGGGTGAAAGCGTAACCACAAAGTTTTCATGGGAAACGAGGGAGCTATGTTACAATGAGGCA